>LDZU01010357.1_pt1 | contig 80675 bp, 81 predicted proteins | sample 615531 | NCBI WGS metagenome assembly LDZU01 (sample SAMN03408293, study PRJNA278302) | terrestrial metagenome | isolation source: oil reservoir sample SB2 | place: USA: Alaska, North Slope, Schrader Bluff formation | collected 2011-09 | reverse complement strand
AGATTCAGTGGTCCAAACATCTGATGGTTGGGTTCATCAATATACAACTTGATCCAGTAATCTCCACTGGCGTTCAATTCCCAGCTGCCACTGATGGTCTTGGAGCCTGCTTCGCTGAAGGTGAGCGACTTGGTCGAACTGGTATTGCCGTCGCTGAAGGATAAATAATAGGTGACCGTTCCGGCATTGTTGGTTTTGATCACAGCTTGATAATCGAAGGTCTGTGGGCAGCTGCCGGTGATGATGGCGTGCTCAGTAGAGAGGGTAACATTTGTGACAGCAAAATCCTCTGACTTGACCTTGAACTGCACCCAGAATTGGGCGAAATTGACACCCTTATCATCTTGCAGTTTGAAGAGAGTGTAATAGGTGCCGCCTTCGGCAGGAGCCTTGAAGTCATACACGATATCGAGCACTTCTCCGGGCGCGGTGCTGTTGGCTAATTTGGTGGTTGCTGCACCTTCAATATCATCTCCGCTGTAATAGACTACCTTATAGTTGGTGTTCCAGGTGCAGGTACCGGTATTCTTGAAGCGCCAGCGTTTGGTAAAGGTCTCACCTGGGTCAAATTCTGCCCCATCCAGCGGGTTTTCACTGATGAACATCACCTCATTGCACGATTGTGGCGTGGCAGTGGGTTGGGCGGTGATGGTGGCGACAGGTGGCAGTGTATTGGTGGGTTGAACGGGAATTGCTGTTTGAGTAGGTTGCAAGGCGTTCATTGCGGAAACTGTCATGGCAATATTGGTCGCGATGACCGTTTCGTTGTTTTTAGCGCCCATGTTGAATCCGCAAGCGGATAGTAGTAATGTTGCAAACACTGTGATAAAAATAATCGAGAAAGATTTCTTCATTTTCTAACTCCTTATAGGAAAAATCATGATCAATTTTCCTTGCGTATTAAACGATGTTCCCGCTAATTTTGTTCCAGTGAATCGACTATTCTTTTGGTTGCTGCTTTAGCAAGTTGAGGATGGGACGTCCGAAACAAAAAAACACCCGCAATGCGGGTGGAAGAGGGGGCTTATAGGAGAGGAAATCACTCCTGGTAGAATGATGGAAGTTCAAGCCATCAAAACAAAAAGGAGTGACATCCATGGAAAAGAGCTTAGCACATACGAAAAGGATGTGTATGATATTCGACCGGCATGCAAATTTGAAATACAAATTTGGGAACAGGCGCTTCTGGTCGCGAGGATACTATGTGAGTACGGTAGGGTTGAATGAAGCGACTATAGCGAAGTAGGTACGAGAGCAAGAGAAATATGATCGAATGATAGACAAGATCAGTATGAAAGAGCAAGAAGACCCCTTTAGGGGGAGCTAAGTGATCGATGCGCCCGGCTCGAACGAGGACTATGTCATGCCACCCGCATAGCGGGTGGTCATGACTGATGCTCTTTTGGAAATTAAGATGTACAGGTCAGGGTCAGGGAACCAAACCACTGGTGGTTAGGGTTGTCAACATACAGCTTAACCTCGTAATTTCCCGACGTGGTCAAATCCCAGCTTCCAGTGACGGTTTTGGATCCAGCTGAATCAAAGGTGACAGATTTGGTTCCGGTTGATGTACCACCGTTGGTGAAATAATAGGTCACCGTGCCGGCACCATTGGTGGTTATCACTGCCTGGTAGTTGAAGGTGTGTGGGCATGTGTCTGAGTTGTCACCATCAACAGCAGACAGGTTCACCCCGGTCACCGCAAATGGTTCGGATGCGACCTTGATCTGCACCCAGAAATGGGCGAAGTTAACTCCATTATCACCCTGCAGATTCCACACGCCCTTGTAGGTTCCGGAAGTGGAGGGGGCTTTCAGGTTGACGGTCAGATCCACGCTTTCCCCGGGCTCTACGCTTTCAGTCAGTTTGGTGCTGGCTGTGCCACTCATGGCATCACCGCTAACAAATACCAGTTTATAATTGGTGTTCCAGGTGCAGGTGCCAATATTCTTGAAAGTCCAACGTTTGGTGAATGTTGCACCGGGAGCATAGGTTGTGTCATCCACTGGACTCTCGGATACAAATTGGACTTGATTACAGGGTTGGGTGGTATTGGTGGGAACCGCTGGTGCTATGGTGGCAGCTGGTACTGTGGCAGTGGGTAGTGCAGGAAGCGTATTGGTAGGTTGCACGATCACCGTGGGTTGCTGCGCTGCTGCATTTACTGCTTCTACTGTCATCGCGACGGATGTAGCAACCGCATCCTCTTCAGATTGACCGTTAGACAGGGGATAGTTGCATGAAACGGCTATTATTGCCAGAATGGCGAATGCAGCCAGTGCTTTCACGCTTCTTTTCATTTTTACCTCCTTAAACTCTCAGTTTATTTAAGAGTATTCTTCTGTAATTATAGTCGATAGCAGGTGAAATAACAGAATAAGGAAAAGAATAGATTGGGTAGTTCATAGGTCACATTCAGTTTTAACGTTCCAGAACGCACCATGTTTCCGGTATTATCATCATCGCTGACGTTATCATTGAAATGCAAATGTAGTTGGAGGAGGGTGCCTCGAGACTTTCTTGCATGGTAGTCCTAAAATAATCATCCAATATGACGGTTTGGATCGTGCTATCTTAGGAGTTCTGTACGCGGATTGTACAGGCTGAGGTCAATGCAATTGTAATGAAGGCAGCGAGAAACACATTTTTATGGGTTTCCGTTTCTCTCTCCTTATAGATAACCCTTTTTAACTGCCATGGAGTATTAATTAAGGTAAGATTATGTCATTCTTCAGTGTACGAGGTTTTCATTGATAAAAACAACCCTGGTCATTCCAACCTATAATGAAAGGGAAAATATCCCACCTCTGTTCGAAGCAATCTTCAAACTGGATCTCCCCGAATTGCATGTTCTGGTCGTGGATGATAATAGTCCTGATGGCACCGGGCAGCTGGTGGAAGAATTAAAAAAGACCTATTCCGACCGGGTGAGTGTGCTGCATCGTGAGGGAAAGCAGGGCTTGGGAACCGCTTATATCCAGGGCTTTAAAAAGGCGATAGCTGAAGGAGCACAGATTGTTGGGCAGATGGATGCAGATTTTTCCCACCCAATCGAGAAGATCCCTGTTTTGCTGGAGGTGCTGCAAGAAGTGGATGTGGCGATCGGTTCGCGCTATATTCCGGGGGGCAGTCTGGATGAAAATTGGTCATTCTGGCGCAAAGGACTTTCAAAATTTGGGAATTTCTATGCTCGTACCATCCTGGGTCTATCCATAAAAGATGTAACCGGTGGTTTTCGCTTATGGCGCAGCGTAGCTTTGAGCAACCTGCCGCTGGAGCGGGTACGGTCAAACGGGTATGTTTTTCAAGTGGAGATGGCATTTCTGGCACAACGGCTGGGTTTGACTTTCCGTGAGGTTCCCATTTATTTTGCAGATCGGCGCTGGGGTACATCCAAGATGTCGCTACGCATCCAGCTTGAGGCTGCGTACCGGGTATGGTTGTTGAAGGGGATGTATCGTGATCTTCATTCCAACTAAAAAATTTTTCTAAATTGTCAATTTTGAGCAAGATAACAATCAGTCAGTGTGCCCCATTCCTGTAACGAGAGAGTTTGCGCGCGCCGCTGGGGATCAATATTTGCCCGTGTTAGCAGCACATTCACCTGCTCGCGCGGCAGGCGCAGCCCGGCGGATAATGTATTGTGCAGCATTTTGCGTTTCTGGCTGAATCCGGCTTTGATCAAGCGAAAGAATGTATCTAGCTTTTCTTCTTCAATCAAGGGTTGGTGGTACAGGTCAATGCGCAGGGTGACAGAATCCACTTTGGGGCTCGGGTAGAAGGCTCCTGCTGGAATTTTGAGTACGATCTCTGGGGCGCCGAATACCTGGACACTGAGCGCTAAAAGACTCATATCACCCGGACTGGCGCATATGCGCTGAGCGACTTCCTCCTGAATGGTCAGCACCATGCGGGCTGGTTTTTCGGGGCTGTTCAATAATTTACGAATGATAGCGGAGGTGATGTAATAAGGGATGTTGGCAACCACAATATAGTTATCTATGAGATGCAGACTGCCCAGATCAACCTGTAGGATATCCCCCTCCACTAGGGTTATATTTTTACACGCGGCGGTGGTGTGGCGGGCGATTGCCAGCAGGTTCGGGTCAATCTCAACCGCAGTAACCTGCTGTGCAGCCTGCGCCAGGAAAAAGGTCAGACTGCCTAGCCCAGCGCCGATCTCCAGCACCTGTGCATCCGGTGAGATTTCTGCGCAATCCACGATGCGCGATAGGATACCAGCTTCTACTAAAAAATTTTGCCCCAGGTCTTTTTGGGGGCGCAGATGATGTTCTTTCAGCAAGGGGATGGGATTGATATATTCCATATTTATCACGGTAAGACATATTTAATGGAAGAAGGTACCGGTGTGAGGAAATAAATGGTTACCGTTTTATGCCAACCTACATATTGATCGGTGGGGATGAAAAGGTCGATCATCATATTGCCTGAACAGGCGCCGCATGTATCTTCTACCACTGCTACCCCATAACCGGGCACGTACATAGAAGTGCCTTGCATATCGGAGAACCAGGAGCTTGAAACGGCAACCATTCCATACGTTGGCCATTTACCGCTGGCGGTTTTGTAACCCGTATCATGATATGAATTGGCAATTACCGTCACGGCACGCCAGTATTCAATGGTCCCATCGGCAGTGCTGGTGGTTTGAATGGTAATTTTGGTGCCATAAGCGGTTGTTTGCGGAACTGGCGCTCGCGCGATCCAGGATTCCTCAGTTTCTCGCGAGACTTCCTCTCCGTTTTCGGTGCGTACGCGAATGCGCGCGATGCTCAAGCCCACTTGCCCAGCTTCAGCGACCTTAACCTGGTCCAGATCCATCTCATCATCTGCCACATATTCAGTACCGTAAGGGAGCACCTCTTCGAGGAGAATGATCTCTTCGGCGACCCGTACCACCTGGATCTCACCATTCTCAGGGAGCGCATCCTGCTCGGCGGGAATACTGTAATCGAGGTTCTGCAGGGTAACGCCAGCTTGAGCCAGTGCATCTCCTACTGTTTCAACGGAAGCGTTACTGGTGATCTGTTTTCCATCCACAAGAATGGTGATGAGGTTGCTGCGACGGATTTCAATATTTAATGCCCCATCAATCACGGTATCAGATGGAAGGGAGAGGTAGTCGTTGGTGGATAGCGAGATATTGTTCTCCCACAGTGCCTGGGCAATAGTGCGTGCGCTGCTGAGCAGGGTACGCTGCTGCCCATCGTCGTTGATGACGAGTGGATAAGCACGCCGTACCTGGATGGTATCCCCATCAACTGCAGTCAGCGGTTGAGTGGGATCAGCTCTGACACCATTGACCATGACACGGTCATTTTCACCCAGCGGGTAACCAGCTACCTTCAGTAATTCTGCCAGGGTCTCTCCCTCGATGGGTATCTGAATACGCGCAGGCTCATCATCCAATACCAACCAGACTGTTTGGGCGCTGCTGCACGCGCTCACTGAAATGAGGAGGAAGAGCAGGAAGAGGAGAGCAAGCGCGGGCTTTAGACTGGAGGAAGTTCGTTTATAGGGGTATATCATTGGAGACATTGTAACTTAAAAATAAAACCCCGCTGAACGGGGTTTTGATGCCGAGAGCCAGAATCGAACTGGCGACACCGCGGTTTTCAGCCGCGTGCTCTACCAACTGAGCTATCTCGGCGGGAAGGTGATGAAATTCTACATGGTTGTGAGGGTGTTGTCAAGCAAATGGAAGAATGTTTGACAGATGGCGTGTGTCTATTAAAATGAAGGTACACGGAAATAGGAAAAGCATGATGAGAGATCCTTTTGTTATTGGAATTTCAGGTAGCATTGGCAGTGGTAAAAGTCTGATCCGTCATCTACTGGCAATGCGTGGTGTCATGCCGTTGGATGCTGACGAGCTTACTCATTTTTTGTTGATGAAAGGAAAAGCAGGTTATCAAGAGGTTGTACGGAATTTCGGAGAAACCTATCTTGATAATTCCGGCAATCTGGATAGAGCGCGGTTGGGAACGGATGTATTTGGCAATCCCCGTTCGCTGCAAAAATTGGAAAGCTTGCTTCACCCGCTTGTTTCGAAAACGGTACATTCCATTCTGCAGAAGAGCTCCTCTCCGCTCATTGCCCTGGAAGCAATCAAGCTGTATACTTCTGATCTCACACAATTATGTGATTCACGCTGGTTTGTCACTGCCACGCCGGCTGCCCAGAGGGAGCGCTTGAAAAGAACGCGTGGTATGGATGATAAAGCCATCACCGAACGGCTTCATCAGCAGCATTTCCCAAAAGAAATGTCAATTGACCATTATATTGAGAATAGCTGCCTGGTGGGTGACGTTGCACAGCAGATTGAGATTATCTGGAAAGATATGCTGCAAGAGACACATGGATTTGAACAGGTGATTGAGTGTCTTGCCGAGACCATCAACATGCCAGTTCTATCTATTGATTCGTTGGCGACTATAGATGCTAAAATGCAAGGCTATCTGGCGGAATTTTTGCCCTCCCATCAGCGTATTCCTGATGGTGATTTTGCACAGCGGGTTATTTTATCCCGTACTTTCCTATCTCCCCTGGAAAATTCGGATGATATGCTGGTGTGGCAATTTGACCATTTCAACACCCGTATTCGTATTTTAATAAATGATAAGAAGGACGATAATTTGCAGAATGGACTGGAAATACTGGAGCGGCAAACGAGCACGTGGGGAGGGAACTGCATCATGGTAGAGCTTGATGCGCGTTCTCTTCAATTTCAGGACGAACTGCGTTCAATGGGTTATCGTATTTTGTCGGATGCGGATATCACCGAACATCCTTTTCTCTCATTCAGTATAGGAAACAAAGGTAAAATAGGGAACCATCTGGTGAAAATTTTACCGGGTGGTGTGTGGAGACTCATCCCCTAAACAAAGGGATTGATGTAAACTTAAACCAATGCAAGATATCATTTCGGAAATCGTATTTCTCTTTCAACGTTTCAACTGGCTGACGATCCTTGATCTGGCGATCGTGAGTTTGATTTTCTATTTCGTTTTGAGACTGCTGCGCAATTCCCAGGCGCGTACTCTGTTCAGGGGCATGATCTTTGTATTCGTTATCATCATGCTCATGACCACCCTGGTTGATCTGCCCGCATTTTCATATTTGCTCCAATCCATTTTGCCTGCTATGCTTGTTTCGATTCCGATCATCTTTGCGCCTGAACTCCGACGCGCTTTGGAAAAAGTTGGTAGAGCGGGGCAGAGCAGGTTGTTTTTTCACCGGCTCAATCTTCCACAGGATCGTGTGCAGGAAGGGATCAGTGCAGTTGCCTTAGCAGCAAAACATCTTTCCTCATTGAAACATGGAGCCCTGATCATCTTTCAGGTTTCTGATACCCTTCAAGAATACATTGATACTGGTGTGGCGATGAATTCTCATATTAGCGCGGAACTCATTCTACAGATTTTCTTCCCCAATACACCATTACATGATGGCGCGATCATTATCATCAGCGATGAGATCTGTGCTGCCTCCTGCGTGCTACCGCTCTCTTCGGTTGGCATACTCAATGAGACACCCGATCATCAAATGGGATTACGCCACCGGGCTGCTTTAGGAATAACCGAAAGCTCAGATGCGGTGGCGGTGGTCGTCTCAGAAGAAACGGGAGATATTTCCATTGCACATTTGGGGAAGATGATACGAGAGATAAAATCCGAAAACCTAGAAAGCGCTTTAAAACCTTTCTTCCTGGATGATGAACGTTTAAACCAGCGAACCGATTTCTGGAGTGTGCTGCGTTTATGGCTGGGTATTGAGGAAGAGGAAGAGAGGAGTGAATGACATCTATTTTCAAGCGATTGGTCAAAAATCTACCTACATTTCTGACTGCCCTTCTGCTGGCGATCACAATCTGGATCATGGCGGTGAATTCAAATGATCCGGTGGATAAAAGGACTTTCCCGCAGGGGATTCCGGTAGAAGTGATCGGGCAGAATGAGGATTTGGTGATTACCAATGAGATGCCTTCTCAGGTTACGGTTAGTCTCAGCTCCCCGGTGTCAATGTGGGAGACCTTGACAGACAGCCCCGAATTAATTCGTGCATATATTGATCTTGGCGGGTTACAAGAGGGCTCACATGAATTGAAAGTTCAAGTGGAGGTGGATGCCCGCCCGGTGAAGGTTGAGACGATTGCACCCTCAGAAATTCAGGTGACGTTAGAACCGTTGTATTCAAAATATTTTGAAATTCAGTTGATTCAACCTTCTCAACCAGCGGTTGGATATGAGTTAGGGAATCCGGAAATGAACCAGACACACGCTACTGTCAGTGGTCCCGCTTCGCGCATGGCAGATGTAGTTGAAGTACGTGCTATTTTGGATGTAAGCCAGGCGAATCAGGACATTGATCGGGATATCACACTGGCTGCTTATGATACCAATGGTGTGGTTGTGGAAGGGGTAACCATTGAACCTGCTCAGGTGCATGTTAGCATGCCTATCACACAGCGTGGTGGATATCGCACGGTAATTGTAAAAGCAGTTCTAACGGGTCAGGTGGCAAGCGGATATCGCCTTACGAATTATTCCGTTTCCCCGCTCACCGTCACCGTGTACTCTGCCGATCAGCAAATTGTGAATGACTTGCCCGGTTATGTGGAGACACAACCTCTCAATATCACCGGAGCTGACAAAGATATTACTGAGTCACTTCCTCTCAACCTTCCGGCAGGAGTCAGTGTGGTGGGTGAATCTACCATCAAGATTGCCCTGACAGTTTCTGCCATTCAAGGAAGTATCACTATTAATAACAGCACCATCGAATTGGTCGGATTGAATCCTGAGTATATGGTAACAATCTCACCTGAGACGGTGGATGTGATCCTATCTGGACCTTTACCTACTCTGGATGATCTGAACGTGGGGGACGTGCGTGTCATTCTCGACCTATCGGAATTGGCTCCCGGTACCTATCAACTCAATCCTCGCGTGGAGTTGGATATTCCTGACTTACTGGTCGAATCCATCTTGCCTGAAACGGTAGAGGTTGTCATCAGCATTCCACCCACCGCGACCCCCGGAAATTAACATGACCACACCCATTGTTGCTATTGTAGGGAGACCCAATGTAGGGAAGAGTACCCTATTTAATCGCCTGGCAGGTAAGCCGCTTGCCATTGTGGATGATACCCCGGGAACCACCCGCGACCGTTTGTTCTCTGAAACCATTTGGAATGGTGTGCGTTTTCAGATCATCGATACAGGCGGCATTGATCCCAGTGAAGGCGGTAAAGATCCGCTCAGCGTGGGTTCAGCGGATTATATCTCGCAAATCCGGGCGCAGGCGCTACTGGCGGTGGAAGAAGCAGATGCAGTCGTTTTTGTCACCGATGCTGCTTCTGGTATCACACCGGCAGATCAGGAAGTGGCTGACCTGTTGCGACGGTATCAAAAAAATCTGGAGGGGGTACATTATCCTCCGATTCATCTGGCGGTGAATAAAGCGGATAATGAAACATTGCGAGCAGCAGCGATGGAATTTTATGCGTTGGGATTGGGAACTCCTTTCCCGATCTCTGCGGTGCACGGCACCGGCACTGGTGACCTGCTTGATAGCCTGGTATCTTCTTTTATCGTGAATGAGGAGCAAGAGGAAGATCAATCTGTTAAGATCGCTATTGTTGGAAAACCCAATGTTGGAAAGTCCAGCCTGCTCAATAAATTAGCAGGAGAAGAGCGGGCTATTGTAAGCCCGATCGCCGGCACGACGCGAGATGCGATTGATTCTCCTATCACCTATGAAGGTGCTCCCATCACGTTGATCGACACAGCCGGCATCCGCCGCAAAGGAAAGATCGATCGTGGGGTTGAGAAGTATTCCGTTATTCGTTCTATGCGTGCCATCGAGCGCTGTGATGTAGCGCTGCTGCTGGTTGATGCCACCCAGGATATATCTGCGCAGGATACACATATTGCTGGTTACATTCTGGAGCAGTGGAAAAGCACGGTCGTTATCGTGAATAAATGGGATCTAGTAGAAAAAGATACTTTTACCATGGAAGAATATACCCGGCAGATCCGCCAGGCGTTGAATTTTGTGGATTATGTTCCGGTTCTGTTCATTTCTGCTCTGACCGGGCAGCGTGTCAATAAAGTCCTTCCGCTGGCATTGCAGGTGCAGGAAGAACGGATGGCGCGCGTTGGTACTGGTGCATTGAACCGTATTCTGATGAAATCACAGGACCTGCATTCACCATCCTCAAAAACTGGAAGGCAGCTGCGTATTTATTACGGAACCCAGGTTCGCTCTGATCCTCCTACTTTTATGCTGTATGTCAATGATCCGCAACTGATGCATTTTACCTACCAACGGTTCCTGGAGAATCAGCTAAGGGCTGTCTATCCTTTCAGTGGTACTCCTATCCGCTTTGTTTTGAAGAAAAGATCATAGTGATCCATTTCTTTACAGGAGTTTAGTTTATGCAGCAATTTACACCCGGAGAAAAACCTCAAAACGCGAATAATAAAAAGAGCTCACATGTTTTTTTAGAAATCATTCAAACTATCTTGATAGCTGTGGCATTTTATTTTGCCATTGATGCGGTGATCGATCGGGTGGAAGTGTTCAATGTCAGCATGGACCCAACGGTCAAGCAGGGTGAGGTGATCTTCGTTAATAAACTGGCTTATCGCCTGGGTGAGGTGGATCATGGGGATGTGGTCACCTTTCATTATCCGGCTGACCCTCGTTACAATTACATAAAGCGGGCAATTGGATTGCCGGGAGATACGGTCAGGATTGAGAATGGCGAAGTTTATATCAATGGAGCGCAACTTGATGAACCGTATTTACCAGACCATACCACCAATGGAGAAGGGAACTGGATCGTTCCGCAGGGGATGTATTTCGTGATGGGAGATAACCGCTTGGATTCAAACGACTCGCGCGTATGGGGATTTGTTCCTGAGGAAGATTTGATCGGCAAAGCGCTGGCGGTTTACTGGCCGGTTAGCAATATTCGGGTGCTGACCCACTACAATATTTACCCCTAGATTTGGTTATTTATACCTTGCGGGTAAGCCGCATGTAATATTTGTAACGATCCCCGCGATACAGGATGCTGACGAATTCGATTGCCTGTCTGTTCTGCGAATACAGAATACGTTCATTCAAGAGCAGAGGGCTGCCTACCGTGATTGCCAACTGATCAGCTTCCTCTTCTGATGCCAATGTCACTTCCAGGGTCTCATCGGCTTCAGCCGGGAAGATACCGAATTTCTCCTGCAAAATTGCATAGATTGAACCGCGTTCTTCCAGCTCTTGTTGGGAGATCTCCTTATCATCAGGCAGGTTTAAATACGAATCCTGGATGCCGATCGGTTCTCCATTGCCAGTGCGGATACGCTTGATACGCAGTACTTTCTTGTTGGAGTCGCTAATCTCCAGACGGGTCTTGATCTTTTTAGGCGGGGGAATGAGCCCGAATTCCAGCATGATCTGCCCGGGTTCCAGCCCGCGATTGCGCATATCCTCGCTGAAACTGGTCAATTCGAGAATTCCTTTTTGCAGCTTTGGAGGTGAGACAAATGTGCCGCGCCCATGAATACGATAGAGATAACCTTGTGAGATCAACAGGTCAATTGCCTGGCGGATGGTAGGGCGGCTGAGATTGTACTGCTGCTCCAGCTGGCGTTCTGACTGGATGGTCTCGTTGGCTTTCCAGGTGCCATTTTCTATCTGTTCCCGCAGGATATTGGCAAGCTGGTAATACTTGGGGATGATATTGGATGGATCAATGGCTCTTGACATTTGGTCTGTTCCTGTTATACTTAAGTCATTAGGATGTATAGTGGTCAATACCACTTATATATCATAAGGTTGAAAATCCTTTTTGTCAACTAAAGGATGTAAGATGGATTATATATCAGATTCAGAGATTCAAACCATCGTCAAAAATGTCCTCGATAAATATGGAGAAAAGAGCGCAGCCACCCTATCCGGGAACTGCGCCAGCATCGTGGCGATCGGTGCTGACCATGGGGGCTTCAGTATGAAGCAAGCCCTCATTCCCTATCTGCAAGAACTGGGCTGCCAGGTGATCGATTGTGGTCCTTCCAACACGGATTCTGTGGATTATCCCGATTTTGCGTTGAAAGTAGCCGAACTGGTCAGCACAGGGCATGCCTGCCGCGGCATCATGATCGATGGCGCCGGCATTGGCAGTTGTATGGTAGCTAATAAGGTTCCGGGAGTGCGGGCAGCATTGTGCTATGACTATGCCACCGCATCCAACAGCCGCGAACATAACAATGCCAATTATCTGACCCTGGGGGCAGGCTTGATCGGGCTGAATCAAGCAAAACTCATTGTGAAAACATTCCTGACCACCGATTTTGGCGGCGGAAGACATCAAAAACGTGTGGATAAGATCATGCAGGTCGAAAGCCGCTTTTTGAAAAGAGGATGAGCTATGGACGCAAATAAAGAACAAGTACAGGCATTGGCTGAGATCATTACTAAAGAGATCTTGGCTGTTATGCGCGAAGATGACAGCGCAGCAGCGAAGGGACAATTCTGCAAGGTCGAGATGGTGGATGGATTACAGGTGACCACCTGTTTTGATGAATTTGGTGAGATCATCAGTGCCGGCGCTGAGCGCCTTACCACCACGCTGGGCAATATTCCCGATAATCTGGAAATGGCAGGCAAGATCGACCATACCCTGCTCAAAGCGGAAGCAACCAGGGAAGAAATATCCCAGCTGTGTTTCGAAGCACGGAAATACAATTTTGCCTCGGTGTGTGTCAATCCAACCCAGGTGAAATTATGCAAAAGCCTGCTGCGCGGCAGCAGCGTAAAGGTTTGCACGGTCATCGGATTCCCCCTGGGAGCGACCACACCAGAAGTGAAGGTATTCGAAACACGCCAAACCATTGAAGAGGGTGCTGAAGAAGTGGATATGGTGATCAATATCGGCGGGCTGAAAGACAAAAATTACGAGCTGGTTGCCCGTGATATCCGCGGCGTGGTCAAGGAAGCGCATTCTCACGATGTGCTGGTGAAGGTCATCATTGAAACCGCATTATTAACCGATGAAGAAAAGAAAATTGCCTGCCTGCTGGTCAAAGAAGCCGGCGCAGATTATGTAAAAACCTCCACCGGTTTTTCCAAAGCCGGCGCGACGGTGGAAGATGTGGCATTGATGCGACGCACGGTCGGACCGCTATTGGGTGTGAAAGCAGCCGGCGGGGTACGTACTCGCGAAGATTTTGAAAAAATGGTCAGTGCGGGCGCAACACGCATTGGAGCCAGTGCTGGTATTAAGATCGTAAAAGGTGATAGTGGTTCTCAACCTGCTGCTCCGGTGGCGGGTGCCAAGAACTACTGAAAGAAATAGGAGCGAAATATGCTGATTGCCCGGGTTATTGGCACAACAGTCTCGACGATGAAAGATGAAAGTTTGACGGGGCAGAAATTGTTGCTTTGCCGTCAAACGGATGAAACCGGCGCGCCGATCGGAAAGCCGTATGTGGCGATCGACAGTGTGGATGCCGGTGTGGGCGATCTGGTTCTGACCGCGCATGGTTCCAGCGCGCGCCAAACAGAGATCACCAAGAACCGCCCTGTGGATGCAGTGGTGATGGCTATCATCGATACCTTGGAAGTTGAAGGAAAAGTCGTCTTCCGAAAATAGCAGGAAGGATCTAGAAGATGCAGGTTGACAAGGATTTACTTTCCATCCAGGAAGCGCGCGATCTGGCAGCCCAGGCGTATGAAGCCCAGTTGATGTGGGGTAAAGCCAGCCAGGAACAGGTCGATCGTGTATGTGAGGCGATGGCAGAAGCTGGCTATCAGGCAGCAGACCGCCTGGGGCGTATGGCAAATGAAGAAACCGGTTTTGGCATCGCCGCGCATAAAAAGCTCAAGAACGAGCTTGCTTCACGTGTTCTGTGGGAAAGTATCCGCGATGTCAAGACAGTGGGCGTTATCAAGCATGACGTTGAAAAACGGGTATACGAAATTGCCTGGCCCATGGGAGTGGTGGCGGCGCTGACGCCCAGCACTAACCCGACCTCTACCGTGATGGCAAAAGCTATCTCGGCGGTAAAAGCCAGGGATGCCATCGTGGTGGCACCCCATCCTTCCGCGGTGAACTGCAGCTTTGAAACCGCGCGTACTTTGCAACAGGCGGCTGAGAATGCGGGCGCTCCGGCAGGGTTGATCAACTGCATGCGGACCATTTCTCTGGCAGGGACGCAGGAATTGATGACCCACAAACGCATCCGCGTCATTTTGGCGACCGGTGGGGGCGGCATGGTAAAAGCAGCCCATTCGGTTGGCAAACCAGCCTATGGGGTTGGTCCTGGCAATGTGCCGGCGTATGTGGACCGCAGCGCTGATCTGGAGAAGGCGGCGCGCTATATTGTCTCCAGTAAATCGTTTGATTATTCGCTTATTTGCGCTTCCGAGCAGGCGGTTGTGGCTGATAAACCCATCGCAGCGCGCTTGGCACAATTAATGGAAGCCAATGGAGCTTATTTCGCGGATGAAAAGACTGCCAGTATCCTACGGCACCTGCTTTTTAACCCGGATGGCAGTATGAATGTGGCGACGGTGGGGAAATCACCACAATTTCTGGCACAGCTGGGTGGATTTGACATCCCGGCTGAAGCGCGTGTCATTGTGGTACGCCTGAACCGCGTTGGAGCTGAAGAACCGCTTTCTCGCGAAAAATTGACCACTGTATTGGGATGGTATGAGGAAGAAGGTTGGGAAAAAGGCTGTGAACGCTGTATAGATTTGATCCATTTCGGCGGAAGAGGTCATTCTCTGGTGCTGCATGCCACCGATCAAGATGTGATCATGGCATTCGGTCTTGAGAAACCGGTTTTCCGCATTCTGGTCAATACCATGAGCGCTCTGGGTGCGGTGGGCTTGACCACGGGCGTGATGCCCTCACTAACTTTAGGAGCAGGCGGGGAGGGCGGTTCTGTCACTGGTGACAATATTACCGTCCATCACCTGTTCAATATCAAGCGGTTGGCGTATGAGATCACACCGCCGCCTGATGCAGCCATGGTTGGGTCTGCTAAATCTGTAGCCCCCACCCAGCACGAACTGGAGAGCATCGTTAAACAGGTGATGCTGGAAGTTCTTGCACAAAATTAGAAAAGAAAGAAAGGAATAAATCATGGCAGTAAATCCTGAATTAATCGCGTTAGGCATGGTGGAGACCAAGGGTCTGGTCGGTTCAATCGAAGCCGCAGATGCAATGGTCAAAGCCGCGAACGTAGTTCTCATCGGCTCTGAATATGTCGGTGGTGGCTTCGTTACAGTTATGGTGCGCGGTGATGTGGGTGCGGTGAAAGCCGCTACGGATGCCGGCGCTGCCGCTGCAAAGCGTGTTGGCGAATTGGTTTCCGTGCATGTCATCCCTCGACCCCATAGCGATGTCGAAATGATCTTGCCGCAAAAGGAAAAAGGCAGCATTAGCGGTCGTACTACTTCTGCGAAATAGCAACGGATCAAAGTAGATTACCGTGCTGGGCAAAGTAGGTGAGTTTGATCTCACAGATTACCTGACGCGTGCAGAACAAGTCATTCTGCCGAGCCAGATGCAAAATACCTCGCCAGCGCCTGTCGAAGAAGGACCTCTTTACGTAGGCGCTGATCTGGGTACGGCTTATTTGGTATTGGTCGTACTTGATACAAATTTGCAGCCGGTCGCTGGCGAGTACCAGTTTGCCCAGGTGGTAAGAGACGGTCTGGTGGTTGACTATTTTGGAGCGGTTGACCGCCTGAAGAGGATGAAGGAGCGCGTGGAAGCGCGCATTGGTAGAACGTTAACAGAAGCAGCCAGTTCCTTTCCTCCCGGAGTGCCGCAAGCGGAAGTACGAGCGACCGCCAATGTGGTAGAAGCCGCTGGATTGAATTGTGTCGGTTTGGTGGATGAACCAACCGCAGCCAATAATCTGCTGGGCGTCCAGAATGGCGCCATTGTGGATGTGGGCGGCGGTACCACCGGCATTGCGCTGGTAGAAGATGGCAAGGTGATTTACTCGGCTGATGAAGCCACCGGCGGCACCCACTTTTCACTGGTGATCGCCGGCGCGCGTGATATCAGCTTTGAGGAAGCGGAAGAGCTCAAGAAAACGCAAACGATGCAAAAGATGCTCTTCCCGGTCGTGAAACCTGTCATGGAAAAGGTGGGTAGCATCGTATCGCGCCATCTGGATGGCAGAACGATCGACAACATTTCTCTGGTGGGCGGGGCAGTATGTTTCCCCGGCATGGCGGATGTGGTCCAGCAGTATACCGGCATCCGAACCAGCACACCCGAGAAGCCACTTTTCGTTACCCCCATCGGGATAGCATTGCATCACGCGCAGGTGGCTGCAGAAATGGAGAATGAATATGGCAGATAATTTTCAATTAAGATGCTACTGCTTGCTGGATCGCATGCAAGCCCAGTATGCCGCTTTCATCGGTACCGTAACACAGGGCGACCTTCCCACCGAAGGGATGGCATCTCTGTATATCGAAATGGCACCCGGCAACGAGGTCTTTCGCATGGTGGATATCGCGGTAAAGGCGACTGAAGCCAAACCAGGCGCCCAGATCGTGGAACGCGAATTTGGCATGTTCGAGGTGCATTCCATGAACCAGGCAGCCGTGATAGAAGCAGGGCATGTCGTTCTCGATAGGCTTGGTCTGAAAATGGAAGACCGTGTCAAGCCAGAGATCGCATCGGTACAGGTGATCACAAGGATTGATTCCTATCAGGCACAGCTCTTGAATCGTTTCCGGCGCGGCAGCATGCTGGTGCCGGGTGAGACCATGCTGGTGCTGGAATGTGCTCCGGCAGCCTATATCAATTACGCCTGCAATGAAGCTGAGAAACGTGCCAATATCAAGATCGTGCATGTTTCCAGCGTAGGTCGTTTTGGACGCATGTGGCTTTCCGGCACGGAAGCGGAGATCATTACCGCCAGGGATGCAGCGATCAAGTCGCTTGAGGACCTGGAAGGAAAAGCGTAGCAGGACCGGGAGGTTTATAATGGCGAAAACATTTTACACGGAACGGGATGTTGAAGATCTTCATCGACAGGGCATCATGACCATCACCCTGACGGATGAAATCGTCATGACCGATCTGGCGTACGAAAAAGCCAGACGGCTGGAGATGAAGATGGTGCAGGCGGAGGAAACTCCCCCGGCAGCTCCCATCCGTCCGTATATTAACACGCCTGCCAAAACCGTTGCCAGCATTACCACCAACACGGCTCCCACCAACACAGTGGATGCCTCGCGCGTGGCGACCATCAAAGCCAGAGTGCGCGAGACAGTAAAAGCACGCTTGGGCAGCAATGTGGATGGGGCAATGCTGGATGCGGTCATTGAGCGGGTGGCAAAAGACCTGGGGCTTGGCTGAGCATGCTTTTCGGTAGAGTGAAGGGCAGTGCAGTTTGTACGATGAAATATCAGGATCTGGAAGGGTTAAAGCTCCTGATCGTGCAGCCTTTGGATAAACATCTCAACCCGGCAGGACCATTGCAGGTGGCTGTGGATGTGGTTCAGGCTGGCATTGATGATCTGTGTGTGATGGTGCGCTCGCGTGAAGCTGCGCTTGCCATGCCCGATGTCAAGTTTGTTCCGGTTGACCTGGCACTGGTCGGCATTGTGGATGAATTGGAGGTCAAACCCGATGGGGATTATGACTTTACACTTAAGAATGGCTGGAATAGTTATACCTAGAGAAGGAAAGCAATGATCGTTGGCAAAGTAGTCGGCACTGTGGTCACGACCATCAGCCACCCGCATTATAAGGATAGGAAGTTGCTGGTGGTAGAACCACTGCACATGCAAGATGAAACGGCGGGCGGAGATTTTTTGGCGCTGGATAACAGCCATGCCGGCATCGGCGATACCGTACTGGTGTTGCGTGAAGGCAACGGCGCGCGCCAGGTGATGAATAACCCGGATGCGTGCGTTATCTCGGTCATTGTGGGCATCGTCGATTCGGTCTCGGTACAATATACGGAGTAGTATGGTTTTTTCACCATCGAAAAACGGTCCCGCTGTGAGGTGCCGTTTTTTTAATTAATGCACAAAAGTGATATAATTCTGACCAGAATGGTAGTATTAATATTCAAGAGGGTAGAAGTTGCGAACCTACAGTGAACCCCAGAGTATGATCCCTTGCAGTGAGTGCAACATCGGGCAGATGCACAAGACCACTGTCACGTATTTCACCTGGCTGCATGACGAATTGATCACTGTGCCTGATTTTCCTGCCTGGGTGTGTGATATTTGCGGCAAGCGCGAATATGATCACGAGGCTATCAACCAGATCAATATGCTATTCAGCCCGATGAGCGAACAGTTAAAGCCGCGTAAACGTGCTGCCGAAAAAGTAGAGCAGCCCCACAACAAGCAGCAACTTTCCCAATCGAAGTAAGTCCCCAATATTTAAAATTTTTCAATTTATTGACGCATGCGCCAGTGCATGTTAAAATATCTTTCTTCGGGCGCGTAGCTCAATGGCAGAGCAGTAGCCTTTTAAGCTATTGGTTGAGAGTTCGATCCTCTCCGCGCTCATTTTTGTTTTAAATTGTCAATCTCTTTTGTTATTCCCTCGTAAGAATCCATTTCTGACCTTTCCCCACTTCATCTGGTAAGCAAGGTCGGCGTACGCGCTGGGACGGGATTGAACGAGGCTGCCAGTGCTGCCTGCCACAGCGGGATGCCCCCGCATCGCACTAGATTACTCACCGCCTGATCCAGCGTCCGCGTGCTGGAAGTTAAAGGTCCCTCCGGCAGAAATATAAGATTATCTGCCTGGATGGAGGATAACCTGGCTGAAGTGTTTACCGCATTCGCCTTTCCGCTTGAACATCGTAAATCCAGCAGGTCAACCAACAGTTTAGAATGGATCAATAAAGAGATTCACAGAAGAAAGAGAGTGAAAAGTGTCTTTCCGAATGAGGCTTTATGTTTGAGATTGGTTTTCGTACTTCTCATGAATATCAACGGATGCTATACTAAAGAGGAATTCTCAAGATAAGCGGGGAAAATTTGAGGTATTTGAATACGAATGGGAGGTGGCTGCAATGAAAAACACACATTCATACTCTTCAGTTCGATCCACAGGATATAAGAATATTCAACAAAAGACATAATGCGGAGGATGTCAGTTATCCTCCACACCAACGAGGATTAATGACTAAAATCAAAAACTGCGAAGGTGCGACTAAAAGACGCAATCTGCTCTCTAATCGCTCTTTCATACTGTACTGGATCTCATCAACGTTCGCGATGGCTGCGTCAAACATTTTGCAATTCGTTCTCGCACTTTATGTGTTGGATCTGACTCACTCAGCCACGACGTTTGCATCCATCTTATCCATTGTAGTTATTCCCAGAATCATAGCTACACCGATTTCAGGCGTTTGGGCGGATCGGTATCACAAGGTTCGACTGATGGCTGGCATCAACATCGGTACTGGAGTGTTTCTGGGCTTGTTCGCCCTATTGCATTTGGCTGTTCAGCCGTTATCCGTGCCAATGGTTTTTATCCTGGTGGTCTTGCTTGAACTATCGGAAGTTCTGTATTCTGCGCCATCAGCAACCATAATACCTTCTGTGGTATCAAAGGATGAATTGGCGGAAGCCACAAGCCTCTCTTCCATAGACGATGGAATTGTGCAGATTCTGGGCTCCGTTGTGGCTGCGTTTACCTATAACGCAATAGGGGTGGCTGGAGGACTATTGGGAGCCGGTGTATTTAATTTGATCGCCTGCTTTACCATTCTCTTTGTCCGCATTCCTAAGCCAATGAAAGAGACCGCTGAAAACGAAGAACAAGGAGAAGGCGAGGTAAAGAAATCGGGAGCCATTTCACAGTTCTTTGACGCTGTTAAATTGGTCAGAGGGGACTCGTTTATCCGAAGCCTGGTGGTACTGGCACCACTGCTGAACTTCTTTCTGACCCCTATTTTCACGGTCACACTCGTTTACTTGCTGCGAGAGAAATTGCAGATCAGCACAAACGATTATGCAGTCTATAACATTCTGTGTGGCGTGATGGGCATCGTCGTTCCATTGCTTTCGATTCCATTCATGAAAAAGAAGTCCGCAGGAGCGATCATTCAGGGAAGCATGGTCATTTTAACGATCCTTGTGCTTTCTCTATCCATCGCTGTCTTGCCTGGTGTCAGTCTTACTTTCGGTAATTCATTCATCTTGTTGATCAGTATTGGAATAGCTGTATTGATGAACACAGTACTGATTTTGATGAACATTGCAACAACTGTTGTCTTCAAGACGAAGGTCAGGCTTGACTATATTGGAAGGGTCGCCTCTATTATCAACCTGCTTGCGACGATCTCTGTTCCGTTGGGACAGTTAATCTTTGGCTACCTGGCTGACTCGCAACCGATAGGCATATCCTTTTTTATCTCTGCGGTGGGAATGTTTGTGGTCTTCCTGATTGCGAGAAAGATGTTCCAAATCGAACGGGAATAGGATATGTGATCTCCAGAGAGAACTCTCTCGCGAACAAAAGATGGTTTTTTAAAATATTCATAGTGCCCAAAATGAGCTGGTGTTTGGTGGATTGTTTTCCCATTGCGCCGGGCTGCAGGCTGCCCTTGCACGGCTACAACCATAACGCGCTAGCGTATCTCATGGGTTCTTTTCAGGCAAGTTATGCCAGAATGACCTGCACTCCGCTTTTTTCGATCTGGTCCACTACTTTTTGAGGTGCATCTGCATCTGTCACCAGCACATTTACCTTGGAGAGTGGCACCAAAAAAGCGGAAGCGCTGCGATTGAATTTGGAATGGTCTGCCACCACGATCACCTGCCTGCCGATATTGATGATAGCGCGGTCGGTCATGATCTCGGGCAGGTAGTTATGCGTCAATCCAGTAGAGGGGTGAATGGAGAAGGTCCCCAGGATGACCTTATCGGCGCAGATCTCCTCCAGCGATTTTTCAGAGATGTGACCGATGAAAGAAAGTTCGCTGCGGCGCAGAATACCGCCCGTGGAAATGACTTCAATGGATTCATCCGCCCACAGTTCGTTCATCACCAGCAGTGAGTTGGTGAGCACATTGATCTTCTTTCCGTGCAGGTGTTTGGCTACTTCCAGCACGGTCGAACCGCTTGCCAGAAAGATGGTATCGCCATCTTTGATCAATTCTGCCGCGCGTTCCCCGATGCGGCTTTTTGCCTCGGTTTGTTCGTTATTGCGCTGATGTACGGGGATATCCGATTCGGCAACCGCGCTGTTCTTTCGCAACGCGCCGCCATGAAAGCGGATGATCTGCTGCTGTTCTGCCAGGGCATCCAGATCGCGCCGGGCGGTGGCTTTGCTGATATCGAAGGCTGCGCAAATATCCTCAACCAGTACCCTGCCTTGTGCTTCCACCAGCTGTTGGATCTTCTGCCTGCGTTCTACTTTGGATAAATTCTCATTTGTGTTCATGGATGTACAGATGACGTGTATGTTCGTATCTACTAGAAAAAATTATAGCATGAATGCTAAAAAATGCATCCAAAAGACACAAAAACGATCGAAAAACAGGATATTAATGAACGATTATGAACGAATTATTGAAAATATTGGTATACGGGACAATAATTGATTTAATAATTGCTCGAAATTGATCTTATGTGATTTAATAGGATCAAATATAGGAACACAGGTTGTAATTATTGATGAACCGAGCAGTCGCGATCTATAAAGAAGAACGGCAAATGAGGATCCAGGACATTATCCGCAATCAAACAGTGGTGAGTGTGGACGAGCTAGCTGCGTTATTCGATGTTTCGCATGTCACCATCCGCCGCGATCTCAATGAGATGGAAATGAAGGGGATGGTAGAGCGAACGCATGGCGGGGCGATCTCCAATTACCGCCCGCAAAAGAGCCTTGAACCGGATCTGCTGGCACGCGTGAATGTTCGTACGGATGAGAAACAACTGCTGAGCCGTTTCACAGCCGGGCAGATACAGCAAGGTGAGGTCATCTATTTGTCCGCCGGGTCAACCATGTATTTCCTGGCACAGGAATTAGCATCCCACCTTGAACTGACCGTTGTGACGAACTCTTTGATCATTGCGGCTGAGCTTGGTAAATCTCCAGGTATCAGGGTGATCGTGCTGGGGGGAATTCTGCGCAAGGATGAAATGGCGCTCTCCTATATTTTCAGCCATGAGACCATCAAGAACATCCACTTCGACAAGACCATCATTGGTTGCCGTGGGATACATCCTCTGTATGGAGTGACGAATGATAATGACCCCAGCATCATCGGCTGTGATTCTGTTGTTCTGGAGGCGACGAAAAAAGCGATCGTTGTGGCTGATCACACCAAGATTGGCTTTAAAGCAAAACGTGTATTGGTTCCTATCGATTATGTCGATACGTTGATCACGACCTCCCTGGCTCCCAGGGTTGTATTGGATGCCTTCCGAGATCAGGGTGTCAACGTAATTACTGTGGAAGTATAGCCTTATGAACCATATTGAGAAGGAGGTGCATATCGAGAATTTTTTTTGTTTTGTACTAATTTATAAAAAATAATTGGAGGACAAAAATGGAAATATCTATGGGAACTGCCTTCCTTCTTGCTTTCTGGGCAGGCTTTACATACTTCTCTCGCCGTTTCATGGGTGAGTTGTACCTGGAACGACCTATTATTGCAGGTCCAGTTGCTGGTTTGATTATGGGTGATCTGCAGACCGGTTTGGTTGTTGGTGCGACCATCGAATTAGCCATGATGGGTGTACTCGAAATCGGCGGCGGCGTTGGACCGAATGGTGCCGTTGGCGCTATCCTGGGTGTAGCTTTCGCTATCTCTGCCGGACTTTCGACAGAAGAAGCATTGGTACTGGCTCTTACCGCTGCTATCCTGGGTTCATTTTTCCAGATGATTGCGAAAGCAGCCAGCACCATCTTTGTTAGCGGTGCTGAACATTATGCTGAGAAGAATAACGATAAAGGTGTAGCTGCTATGGTACACCTCGGCAACTTCTTCCACTTCCTGGCAAACTTCATTCCGACCTTTGTTGTTCTGGCTTATGGTTCCTCTGCGGTGGATGCTATTATGAATGGTATTCCACCCTTCCTGCAAGCCGGGATCACTGCTGCTGGAAATATCTTACCTGCCTTTGGTTTTGCACTCTTGCTGGATAGCGTTGCAACAACTCAGCTCATGCCCTACTTCTTTATCGGTTTCTTACTGGCTGCCTACCTCAAGATGGGTGTTCTGGGCGTGGCACTTGCAGGTTTCCTCGTTGCGGCAATCCTGATCTATCGGCAGGGTGGCTTGCAGCTCATCAAGGAATCAGATACAAAGGTCGAATCTCGTGTTCCAAAGAAATATCAGAAACAGATCTACTGGCGTTCATTTGCACTGCAGTCTGCTTTCAGTTTTGACCGTATGCAGGGTCTTGGTTTTTGCTGGGGTTTGATGCCCTTTCTCAAGAGTCTGTATGGCAAGACAGATGAGTTTGGCAAATCGCTCAAGCGTCATTTGGCTTTCTTCAACACCCACCCGTGGGTTGCCGGACCAGTATATGCATTAGTAGCTGAATTGGAAGCCAAGAAAGCGGAAGATCCCGCGAGCGTTGATGATAAGATGATCCAATCTGTAAAAGCTAGCTTAATGGGACCGCTGGCTGGTATTGCTGATCCTTTGTTCCATGGAACAGCACGCCCCATTATGGCTGGTATTGCTGCTTCCCTGGCGCTCAGTGGAAATGCGGCAGGACCAGTGTTGTTCTTCGTCGTCATGCTCGCTTTGCATCTGTGGGTGCGCAAGGTAACAACCGATGCTGGTTTCCAACTTGGTGATACCTTATTCGAACGCCTGGATCAAAATAGCCTTACCCGCCTCATCGAAGGCGCTAACATTATGGGTTTGATGGCGATCGGTGGTCTGGTTGGTACCTGGGTAACAATCACAACACCACTTACCTACACATCGGCTGAGGGTGTCATTGTTGCAATACAACCCCTCATTGACAGTATCATGCCAGGGTTGCTTTCACTTGGCATTACACTGGCAATTTTCGCAGCTACCCGTAAGGGTATGAAAAGCAATGCGCTTATGGGCATTGTCTTCGTGGCTGCCATTGTTCTGGGTGGCTTGGGAATTCTTGCCTAGGATGATCTTGAGGACCAGGGACCTGTGTGCCTGGTCCTCTTTTACGCCACGGGTAAAATTTAGATAAAAAGAAGGTGAAAGAAATGATCGCTCTAACACGCATTGATGGTCGTTTGATTCATGGTCAGGTTACGGTTGGATATACCCGTAGATATGGAGCCAATTTTGTGATCGTGGCGAATGATGATCTGGCTGAAAGTACTTTTCAAAAGAATATGATGAAAATGGCAACCCCATCCGGAACGGAGATAGAAATATTTTCAATTAATGAAACTGCCGAAATTATCAAAGAAGGAAAATATGAGGATAGAACGATCCTTTTGCTGGTAAAAAGCCCCATTGATCTAGTTTCATTAATTGAAAAAGGTTGTACCTTTTCTGAAGTCAATGTGGGGGGCGTGATCAATGACGGTGCAAAGATCAAAATGACTAAAGAGGTTATCGCGACCGAAGATGAATTAGCAGCATGGAAAAAATTGGATGAAATGGGCATTGAAATGCAACTGCAGTGGGAGGTTAGTAAATCACCATCGAATTTCAATGCGGTCATACGCAAGACAAATAAATAAGCACTGCAATTAATACATGAAATTAAGGAGATCTTGATGACAAAAAATGTTCCATCATATATGAAGAAAGCTTTCGAGAGAACTGCTCATCCCTATTATTATTATGAATCGCTTTTCTCAACCCCTGAAGCACTGCAGGAGGTTTTGAGCGAACGCTCCATATCAACCATTAAAGAAGCTGCGCAGTTGCTCAAAGATAAAAAAGCGATCTACTTTGTGGGAAATGGCACTTCTTATTATGATGCTGTAGCTGGTCCTTATGCAATGAATTATTTCACAGATATTAACTCCTGGTCGCGCCCATCCTATGATTTCTATAACTATCCGCCATCCCAACTTGGAAAAGATTGCGCTGTGGTTGGAATCTCCCATTCAGGCAGCACCTTTGAAACGGTGAAAGCTCTCAAAATGATGCAAGCTGCAGGAGTGACTACCATTGCCATTACGGATAAGGATGATAGTGAGGTATTTAACTATGCTGATGCCGTGCTCTATAATGACGTGATGGAGAATCAAGGACCAAAGACAAAGAGTTTCGTAGCCTCAATTCTGCGAACCCATCTGTTAGCGCTGTTTGTTGCGGAAGCAAACGGGAAGGATATTTCGAAAGATATGTCTGCTTACCAAAAAGCTCCCGAGATTGCACGACAGGTACTGCAAGAAAACGAAGCTGTCATCAAGGATTTCGCGCAAAAACGGAAGGATATCAATTTGACGCGCTTCGCAGTCGCAGGAACAGGTTTTCAGTATGCCGATGCTTGTGAAGGCGCATTAAAAATGACAGAAGCTGCACTAGTACATTCGGTGTGCTGGGAGTTAGAAGAATGTATCCACGGGCATTGGTACAGCATACAACCGCATGAATTGGTGATGGTGTTAGCCATCGAGGGTTCCACTCTGGAAAAGAGTAAGGATTTGATCAAAGGGTTGAAAGTGATCAACGCTGATTTCTGGGTGATCACGAACAGCGCTGATGACTTCCCTGAAGCGGGTTTTGTAACCCGCATTCCAGAAGGATTGCCTGAGTATGTGTATCCGCTTTTTACCATTCTGCCCTTGTATACTTTTACATATTACCTGACGTTGGCGATTGGAAAAAGCCATCTGGATCATGGTCCATACGACACCCAGGAATTCATGGATGCACGCCTGGTCTTTCGGGAATCGGAAACCTATAAATAATGCTTTTTGTCAATATAATAATTCTGCATCTTGATTCCCATGTTGCAGAATTATTTATAAAGTGACAAAGAGGATGAAACTTTGATGATTACTGCTATCGTGAATGGAAAAGTGATCACCCCTGCCGGACTGGTAGATGACGCGGTTCTTGTAGTTGGAGATAACACCATCCTTGATGTGACGACTTCGCATGAAGTCAACTGCCCTTCGGGAACGCAGACCGTGAATGCACAGGGAATGGTTATTGCTCCGGGGTATATTGATTCACATATTCACGGCAGTTTCGGATTCGATTTCAGTGAAGCGACAATAGATCAAGTGGGTAAGATCCTTGAAAAGCTACCTTCTGTTGGGGTGACTACCGTATTGCCTACTATTGGCTCTTCCAGTGAGCAAACTACTTTAGCTGCACTGGAAACGCTGCAGCAGGCAAGTGAGAAATTCACACATGGAGCGAAGATTGCCGGCGTCCATCTTGAGGGACCGTATGTGAATGCCTCCAAAAGAGGGGCGCAACCCGAGCAATTCCTGCGAGAGCCTGATCTGTCACAAATACAAACATATTTGGATCATTTCAAGGGTTTCATCAAAATGGTTACCCTGGCTCCAGAATTACCGGGCAGCCTTGCCATGATCGCTTTATTGAAAAAACAGGGTGTGGTTGTCAGTCTTGGTCATTCCTCGGCGACCTTTGATGAAGCTGAAAAGGCAATCGCGTTGGGTGCGGATCGCATGGCACACTTTTTCAATGCCATGTCGCCCCTGCATCATCGGGAACCTGGTATGGTGGGCGCGGGATTGACCTTTTCAGATGTCTCTCTTGAGTTGGTGCTGGATGGACATCATATCGATCCACGTGTGGCAGAACTGACCTACCGCATCAAAGGCAACGAGAAGATCATTCTGGTAACCGATGCTACCCAGGCGACCGGTTTGCCTGAAGGAAAGTATATTCGCCCTGGGAATCGAGAAGTGTGGGTAAAGGATGGGGCAGTGCGTTTTGCATCAGGTGTTCTGGCGGGGAGTGTGCTGACCATGGAGAAAGCAGTTCAGAATAGCGTTTCTTTCCTGGATATATCCATCGCAGAAGCGACTCAAATGGCATCCACCAATCCCGCTGAGAATTTGCATTTATCAGATATAGGCTCATTAACCCCCGGGAAGCAGGCAGATTTTGTTGTATTGGATAATGATTATTCTATACAACAAACATATATTGCGGGTAGAAAAGTTTTCGATCTTAATCAATAAAAGGTTGAAGGAATGATTGGAATATTGATTGTGTGTCATGGTGATCTGGCGGAAGGCTTCAAGCACGCGGTAAGTCTGATCGTGGGTGAACGAGAGAATTTCTCCTCGATCGGGCTGTTTGAGAGTGATCCTATTGACGATCTGCCCAGAAAGATCCTGGCAGAAGTGGAAAAGCTTGATAAAGGTGATGGAGTTTTGATCTTTGTAGATTTGTTGGGCGCCAGTCCTTTCAATGCTACTGTGAAAGCTGTGTCACAGTTGGAAGGCAGGAAGATCGATATGATCACGGGCGTGAACCTTCCCATGATGCTCGAAGCCGTTATGCAGCGAGAAAGTAACATTGCCCTTAACCAATTAAGTGCACATGTTGTTGAAGCAGGGAAAAAACAGATACGTACTCTTACAGAGATGATGGGCGAATAGGAGACATGAAATGTTGAATGGATTTAATTTAAACATCGATTCGCAATTGGTCTTACGGTTCCTGGGTGTTTTTTCCATTATTATTGGAATAGTGGGCATGAGCGGTCTGTGGAAGCGCTGGTACTTTCGTTCCCAACGCAATACGGTGTATGGATACCCGCTGCTAGGAGTGACATGTATTCTGGGTTCTTTTGAAAAAGAAGTGCAGGCTGCCCTGGGAGGTAGGGAATGGTTGGTAGTTGTGATCTACGCCATCCTGCTAGGTGGGGCATTATTAATTTCATACAGCCCGCCCCAAGTATTAAAACCGCGTTTTGTAAAGCGCATCGAACAGGAACCTCATTGGGTGTACGAAAAAATGGTCAAAGAGGTCATGTCCGATAAACCCTGGGGTCAGAATGCCAAAAACAGGACAGCCCTGGAAAAGTGGATCAAGGAGATCAAGAAAAAAGGGAAATAGATTGCTCTCTTTATGCCAGAATAAACATTCCCTTTATTTTATTGATCATATAGGTGATGAAGTGTTCTGACGTAACGGTTGTCGGGATGTTCACGATGATCTCCTTGCCCTCTCGACAGTATGCTGTAAAAGCCACATCAGGTTTATATTTTTCGTATTTGTATGCGCTTCTCAATTTCATCAGAGGGACAGAAATTACATTCGCTGGATGGAAAAGCGAATTGAGGTACATTTCGATGCCGAAACGTTTGGTTGCCATTTCACCTAAAAATGGCTCGAGGTCGCTGCGGTAATAGGCTCGTTGCCCTGAGATCAATTCATTGATGTTTAATGGATTCTTCTCTGATGTTTTACAGTAACCCACCACGACCCTGGCATGTTTCTCCAGCAGGGGCTGGAGCAGGGCATGGATATGAAATTCGGTTAGATTCTTGAGATCTGCATCCAGAAACAGGACGATATCACCTTTGGCTGCCTGGATACCGGCAGCCAGCGCTGCACCTTTTCCAGAATTTTGAGGTAGCTCAATGATGTGTATTGAATCTGCATATGGGTGTAAGATTTCTCGCGATCCATCCGTGGAACCATCGTCCACACAGATGATTTCGTCGATGAAAGTACTGTGCAAAATAGAAAATATAAAATTGGCTAAGAATTTTTCCTCGTTATAAACCGGGATAATAGCAGAAATGAAATGATCGTTACGCAGCGATGATGATGGTAAGGCTGTCTGCTCGTGAAAATGATTGATTGCTGTCATAGAACTCCTAGATATAAATGCGACTTGATTATAAGGACTGTTAATTAGAATTACATAAGAATTCATTCATGCAGGAATGAATCCTACTTCCAGTAAATGAGATTGAATCATCCACCGAAAGAACTGGCAGATAATTCTACCAGCTCATAAACCATGCCAATCTACCAAATTCGGATGGCTATTTTGGGGTATGTATTGCGGCGGAAGAGTTTGTGACATCCTTTCCGGATAGACTATCCATGGGATAAACGATGATGGTGGAACTTTCTTCTTTAGACATTTCCAATGATGCCTGGATTTGCCGTAACTGGAGGGTGTTCTCGGTTTCTGCCAGAATTTTGCTGGCTTGTGCCAGCGATTTGATGACCATGATCTCGGCATCTATTTTTTGGGAAAAAAGAAGGCAAGTTAATAGGATACGAAGATAATATGCGATTGTAATTTTTGATTCACTTATTTTTTACCAGCAAGAAATCATAAATTTGCTGTAAAAGTTCGCGGTTGAGGATGGTGGTGGAAAAGGTACGGTGATCATGCTTGAAGTACAGGCGCAGTGCATAGGGTTTCCTGCGCGGTAGAAGGATCATGCGTTCGATCTCTGAATAGGGTTTCTCTTTCAAGCGCATTACGTTCATGACAAGATGATCCTCGAAAAGAACAAGGTAAGGGTCAAAACGATTGCGCGCAAATTCAATGGATCCTAATCCTTTTATGCCGCTGCTGGTTTCCATCCCCTCTATTTTCAATCCATCGGCGGGGATTTGGCTAAAATCTGGAAGGGGTTGTTTTGCTCGAGGTTTCATTTTTTTCCCTTAAAAATAATATCAGAATTATACAGATGAACGATTATCTTAGCTATGCATATCTTTATAATGAGATCATCATTAAGGAGGTGTTATGCCTAAAAACCCGATTATTTTCTGGGAACTTGCTTCGCATGATGCTGAACAATCCGTGCAATTCTTTAAAGAGGTTTTTGAGTGGGACTTAGCCATGGACGAACGCCTGGGGTTCTATGTTACCGACGTTGGCGAAGACTCCCAGCCGGTTGATGGTGGGATATTCACTCTGAAAAAAGCCAAACTGCCTTTCCTGACCCTGTACATCCTGGTGGAAGACATCGAAAAAATGGCAGCGCTGGTGGAGGAAAAGGGTGGTTTTATTCTGGAGGGAATCCAAAAAACGCCGGGGGGTGCATCCATTTGCCTTTTTAACGAGCCTTCAGGTGTGACCTTTGCCATGCTTGAAAAAAAGAAATAAAATCTTTTCTCCCTAAAATGTGAAACGCGGCTGTTTATACAACCGCGTTTCGTAGAGAGAAGGAGGTATATGCGTATTAGATAATATTGGCACTGACAAGCAAGAGTATTGCGATGACCATGAATGCAAACCCAACGCTGAATAAGATCGTCGGCAGACCTCTTACCTGCTGCAGTGATGTATTCTTTTCGATTTCTCCTATTTTTCCTTTATCAGCAGTTGGAGGTGGAATAGCCCCATTTCCTTTTTTATTTGATGATTTCTTGTTGTATGCCACGTAAATGGTTGCGGAAAATATACTCAACACCGCAATCCCGATCAGAGAAAACGCGATGATCTCTACTGTATTCATGATTTCCTTTCTTCTACTCTGTGCGCAGCGCTTCGACTGGTTCCAGGTTGGCGGCGCGATTAGCCGGGTAGATACCAAAGACCAACCCCACACCTACCGAGAAAGACGTAGCCAGAAGTACTGAACTGGGGGTAATGTTCGCTACCAAGGGTGTGTTATACATTGCAGCAATAGTACTTATTAAAGATGAGATACCTGCTCCTAACAGGATCCCGAGGATACCTCCAATTAATCCAATGAGGAGGGATTCAACAAGGAATTGCATCAGGATGTTACTTTTACGGGCTCCAACGGCTTTTCGCAAGCCGATCTCTTTGGTGCGTTCAACGACGCTGACCAGCATAATATTCATAATGCCGATCCCACCAACCAGTAATGAGATTGCGCTAATACCACCCAGGAAGATAGTTAGAATTTGGGTTATGGATGAAGCAGCTTCTGAAAGGGATTCTTGGGAAAAAAGTTGAAAGTCAGCATCATCCTGTTGTGATATGCCATGTTTGATCTTCAATATAGAGGTTATTTCATTCATAGCAGCGTCAATGGTTTCGGCACTGGTTGCAGAAATATAGATTTGATCCACTTTATTATGAACATTTGAGGTGGAAACCAGACGGGTTTGAGCAGTCGTGATAGGAAGAAAAACTTGTGTGTCAGAAGACCCCATCATCGATCCACCTTTTGATTCGAGAACTCCGATAATGGTGTAGAGGTAATTCCCGATGCGGATCTTATTGCCCACCAGATTCGAGGTGGTTCCATACAGTTCTTCTGCAATATCCACACCGATCACAGCGACCGTAGAACGATTTTCAACCTGGTCATCTGTGATGAAGCTTCCATAGCTGACCGATTCATTACGCACGGGGGCATATTCCGGTGTGACGCCATATATTTGAGCAGAGATGGAATTACCACTGTAAGAGACATCTCTATTATCCGAGATCACCGGTGCAACCGCATTGTAGTTGAGTGATTCGGATTCATTGAGCGCGTTTGTGTCTGACAGCGTCAATGTTTTCGAATTCGTTACCGAACTATCGCGGAACACATAGATGGTATTGGTTCCCATGGATTCGATAGAATTGGTAATTGAATCAGAAGCACCTTCCCCAAGTGCCAACATAGAAATCACGGAAGCAACGCCGATGATGATACCCAGCATGGTTAGGATGGTGCGCATCTTGTTGGAAAGTAAACTCTCCCAAGCTTCGTTAATATATTTAAAAATGTTCATTTTTCACTTTCCCGTCAACAATTTGGATCACTCGCTGGGCGTGTTTGGCAATATCTGGATCATGGGTAACAAGAATCAGCGTAACCCCTTTTTCTTTATTCAAGTTCAGCAATAGCTCCATGATTTCATCGCCGGATTTCGAATCAAGATTTCCGGTCGGCTCATCCGCCAGGATGATAGCGGGATCATTGACCAAAGCTCGAGCGATGGCTACCCTTTGTTGTTGCCCGCCAGAAAGTTCAAACGGTTTATGATGGACACGGTCCTGTAGCCCAACTTGTTCTAACACGGCAGTAGCCATTTCTTTCTGGTCGTGGTGAACGTTCCCATTGCTGCGGTTATACCGCAGGGGCAGCATCACATTTCCGAGAGCTGATGTGCGTTGTAATAAATTGTAGTTTTGAAAAACAAACCCAATCTTTTTATTGCGGATATCAGCTAACTTATCATCTGGCAGCTGAGAAACGTTCTCGCCATCCAAAATATAACTTCCGCTGCTGGGTCGATCGAGACATCCGATAATGTTCATCAGCGTTGATTTTCCCGACCCGGATGGACCCATGATGGCAACCACCTCACCGGATTTGACATTGAAGGACAAACCACGCAGTGCATGAACCTGGACATCTTCACTCATTTGATATGTTTTCATTAAGTCTTGAGCATCAACAATATACTCTGTCATTTTTTTCTCCTTCCTGGAGTGGATTCTTCTAGTTACCAAACAAATTGCCAGAATTCATCATTGTGCCTCTCATATCCATCAGAGAATAGGTTTCAGGTGTGATTTCAAGTGCGACTTTATCACCTTCGCTGAGGGGACTTCCTTTAAGAATCGAAAACGACTCATTGCTGGATTCAATTTCAACAGGTAATGGAGTGACCTTGCCTTCTTCATCAACAACCATTACAACAGATTCTCCATTTATGCTCTGAATCGCCAAATTGGGTACTAACACTGCATTCTGTGTATTCTGGATAAGAATGGATGCAATCGCTGTAAAACCAGGCTTTATCTGGTCATCGGGATTGGTTACTGTGTTTGATACGCGAAATTCAACTATTCCTGAAGAATCATTTCCTGATTGCGATATATTTGCAACCTTACCTTGATATTCTTTGTTGGGGATTGCATCAAACGTGATCACTACATCCTGACCGATATGAATATCTTTTACATCCACCTCCGAGACAGAAATTTCGATGACCAGATTGTTGAGGTTGTCGAGCTGGATGGCTTCCGATCCACTAGTAACAGTTTCACCCTTATTCATAAAGATATTGGTGATCACTCCATCAAAAGGTGCGATGATGGATGCAGAGTTTACTGTGTTTTCAAGAGCCTGAACTTTAGCTTGTGCAGCTGCGATCTCTTCGGAATTATCCATGTATCTCTGATAATTAATACGAGCTTCCTGAAGGTCTGCCTTGGCTATTTCGTACTCGATATAATCGGTTTCTACGCTATGGTCGTAAGCATGTCCTAATAAGTAGTTTAAATTACGGAGAGCTTTATCGCGATTGAAGATGGCTTCTTGCAATTCACCATTTACGGTCTCTGCATTTGGATCATCAGTTGATAGTGCATCATATTGATTTTGAAGATCCCACACCTGGTTGTCCAGTTCATGATATAGCTGTCTGGCTTCATCCAGTGTTTTCTGGGTTGTTCCGTTGAAATTCCAATAATCCCGATCGTCTTCTTTTTTACGATAATCATATTCGGCATCTTCTAGAGCTTGAGCAGCATTCTGAAAATCAGCGTTGGATGTTTTAACTAATTCAAGATTGTAACGTGCTTCGAGTAAGCTGGTCTGCGCTTCCAAAATAGAAGCTGATATAGAGTTGTCTGCAAGTTTTGCGATCACATCCCCGCTGGTTACAGAATCACCGATTTGGTAATTTATTTCCCCAACTGTTCCACTTGTTCCCCAGGTAATGGTGGCGGAAGGAACAGCTTTAACATTCCCAACTACATCAATTGTTTTCGAAAAATCACCGGTAGTGAGAGAAACCACAGCAGTTTGTGTTGTTTCATTATCGTTACTACCACCGAAAACGAAGACACTTAATAGGATAATAGCTAATATTCCTACTCCTATTAAGATGGTTTTTTTTCGATTTTGTTTAACAAAATTATTTGTCTTTATGACTAATGATGAAAAAAAATCTTTGATTTTCATTGTATTTCTCCTAATTTTTTTCTAACTATATCGGGGGGGTGAAGAGTTAATGGAGTGCTATCTGTCAGTAATGTATATGCTTTTGAAGCCCTTATGAGATGAGTATCCTAATAGCATTTGGTGATAGCCATCATATCTAGGTATTAAGTATCCTGTGTTAATATATACACACAAACGGGATTTTAAGATGGATAGTAATGGAATAAGCAAACAAGAGATCAATCTTTTACGATACTATATTTTATTCCAGCTCTCGGCAAATGTGCTTTCTTTTATTTGGAATTTAAGAGTATCCACATTTGCAGGGAATCAATTTAATATTATAGGGATTGTTCCTATTATCATACTTCTAATCATATTTGTTGCGTTGACTTTTATGAAAAACGACAACACTTTTGATAAAAAGCATCTTTTTATTACAATATTTATAATAACTATCATCACTATGTTTTCCAGATTCTTCACCCCCGTTTTTTCTGTTCGCCGGATGTATTTATTACCTGGTACAGTTAACTATGGATTTGATCAAATTTTCTTTTTGATCTTCCCTATTCTTTTTCTAGCATGGCAATTCTCCAGAAAAACCGTATTGATGTTTTGTGCCTTGATCACGGTCTCGGATATTTTGGTCACTTGGTTCAGCGTCAGTGGTGATCCTCTTACCATCCAAATATTGTTGGGCATAATCGTACTGCGCGGTTTTGTATTGGGTGTTATTGGGGTTTTTGTGAATCAAATGAGTCAGGTTCAAAAATTGCAACAAATCGAATTGAAAAAAGCGAATATACGCTTACGAAAATATGCATTGTCAACAGAGCAATTAGCTCAAACGCGCGAGAGAAATCGATTGGCAAGAGAACTACACGATACACTGGCGCATACATTGAGCAGTGTGGCAGTCCAGCTGGAAGCGGTCAAGGTCTTATTCGAGACGAATCCGGTAGAAGCAAAGAAGGTGTTGGATAAAAGCCTTGAAAATACCAGAAACGGTTTAAATGAGACGCGCAGAGCATTGAAAGATCTCAGAACCTCTGAAGTGGAGAATTTTGGATTAAGCCAGTCTCTGCGAAATCTATTGGTCAGTGGAGCTGAACGAAGCGGTTTCGATTACGACGAAAATTTAACAGATAACTTGAATTTACTTCCAGCTGAAATCAGTCACTTCATCTACCGAACTATACAGGAAGCGGTCGAGAATACGGTTAAACATGCACATGCGAAACATGTAGATCTAGATGTCAATGTCGTTGATGATATCTTTTACCTGCGATATAAGGATGATGGACTGGGGTTTTCACTTGATGAGCTGGATGATGCAAAACACTATGGATTGCAGGGAATGCGCGAACGGATTGAATTATTGGGTGGTAATTATGATATACAAAGTGCGCCGGGACAGGGTACCACGATCACAATAAAAACGGAGTTAATCAATGATTAGAATACTGATCTGTGATGACCAGGAACTGGTATGTGAAGGATTAAAAGCTATTTTGGGAACCTCACGTGAAGTTGAGGTGGTCGGGATGACCAATAACGGGCTGGAGGCACTGGAATTTCTGGAAAAACACAACGGTGTGGATGTGGTTTTAATGGATTTAAAGATGCCGATCATGAATGGGATTCAAGCAACCAAAGAGATTAAAGAGAAGATGCCTGGTGTTCATATCCTCGTCCTCACTACCTATGATGCAGATGAATGGGTTCTGGATGCGGTGCGTTATGGCGCGGATGGGTATATGCTTAAAGATGCCCCTCGCGAGCGATTACTGCAAGCAATCGAAGAGGTAAACGCCGGCAGAACCCCCGTAGATTCAAACGTAGCCGGTAAATTATTTGAACAGATCGCTCGAACACCGCAAAAATCTCCCACCAATATCGGATCGAACCTGACAGAACGAGAACATGAGGTCTTGATACTGCTTTCGCATGGAAAATCTAATGCTGAGATCGCTGAAAGTCTGTTCCTTTCGGAGGGAACGGTGCGAAATTATGTCAGTTCCGTTCTGGAGAAATTGGACGTAACAGATCGAACTCAAGCAGCAGTTATTGCATTGCGTAGCGGGTTGGTAGATTGAACGCTTAATAATATTAATAATGGTTTGCCGCTGGCATCACACTGGTGGTTGCTGTGAAAGCAGGGTAAGCAGTCTTTCAAATCCGGCGAATTCCATGTAAAAAAGAGGCTGTTCTACTTTTTTGAACTGCACCCTAAAAGTTGGACACAACCAACAGAAAGGGTGCACTACAACTTTTTTTAGACAGCCTCTTTTATTCTCAGTCTTTCAACACAATTCGGATCTTCTTCTTTTTCTTTTTGGCTTTTGAACAGCTCACCAGCAGAGGAACAACAAGGGCAATCACCAGAATACCCAGCAGGACACCGAAAATATTCCAGTTTCCCCGTTCCGGTACCTCTGGAATCAAACCACCGGGGTTATAGGATGAGGATGATCCAGCAACTCTGGTTTGCCAGGCTCCACTCAGGTGAACCGAAAGGGAACGTTTCACACCATCGCGTAGGGTTTGAGGAGTGAGGTAGCTGATGACTACCTCACTTTGCAGCGATTTCCGGATGGAATCATACAAGTGCAGCAATGTTTCTGGATTTTCAGCGTAACCATAAATACCGCCGGCATCCTGCGCGAGGTTTTTGAGGGTGGCTTCATCAATGCCCTCGTATTCATCCGGGGTGGCATCCGCTTCAGGTTTTGTGCCAAATCCGATAGTTGAAATGGATAGACCACTTTCACCAATCGCGGTCAACAAGTTATTTGGGTCGGTTGTGCTTTGGTTATCCATGCCATCGGTCAGCAGGATGATGGCTTTGCGACCACCCAGCGGGTTGAGCATTTCAATGGAGGTCATCAATGCATCCCACATGGCAGTATCGTCGCGCGCCTGGATATTCATCAGACCGGTCACAAGCGCATCCTTGTCAGCGGTGATTTCCTGAACGGTTTCTATCCTGGTGTTGAATGTAATGATCCCGGCTGCATCGGCTGGGCGCATCTGCTCAATATAGGCAGATGCGGCATCTTTTGCGGAGGTCAGCTTTTCAGAAAAATTCATACTACCAGAATTGTCAATGAGCAGCAGACTGGTGAAAGAGGAAACCTCATCCATACCCTGTATGGCTGTATCGTTGACAGGGCTTCCATTTTCAAGAAGTTCGATATCTGTCACCGGCACAGGGATCGGATTGCCGGATTTGTCCTTTGCGCTCACGTAAACCTTTACCAGCGGAAAGGCACTGGTATCCACCTGGGTAATCTGTAAAGTAATGTCGTTGGCGTTCATGGCAGGTTTTTCAGCTTGTTGGGAACAACCACCCAGTACGGACCCGCTTAAGAACAGGATGGTTAACAGAATATGTTTTTTCAACTTACCCATATTTCTACCTCTTTTCATGGTAAACCAGATCCGTCTTTCCAACACGGATGCGCTGGTTGTTCTTTATTTTGGCAACATCGATCTTTTTACCATCCAGCTGTGTTCCACTCATGCTGATATCCTTGAGGGTGAAATAGCTATCATGACCTTCCAGAATGGCGTGCTGTGGGTCAATACCTTCATCCGGTATGGCGATATCTGCCTTGAGTGGACTGCTGCCAATGGTGGCAGAAGGACCATCCTGCTTTAAAAATTTATCCAGGATGAATTCCATGCCGTTGATCTTGCCGCTGGTGACCTCCAACCAGGTTCGCGAGAGCGCGAAGCTGATCATGGCGGTGAATACCCCGGTGGAAAAGCCCAGCAGAATCAGCCCGGCGGCTTTCCCGATGGCGGGGTCGGATAGGATTGCCCTGGCAGCTTCCAACAGGGCACCCCCAATCAAGCCACCCACCAAGCCTCCCAAACCCCCTTTCCAGAGCTGGGAGCCACCGGTGATGGATGTGGCGAAACCGATCAACAAACCAAAGATTGCCCATCCGAAAGGTCTGCTCCACGCTTCACCACCAATGGCAAGGAAAAAGCTCTCAGCCAACGGGAGTGCAATGGCACCGCCTACTGCACCCAGTAGCAGCGTGATGGCTCCTTTTTTTAAACCGACCATGAACGATTGTGCCATGATGCCTTCCCCAAGACCAATGCAGAACCCGATCAATCCACCGATGAGGGCGCCAATGATGGCTTCGCTGATATACAGATTCTCCGTAAAAGAGAGCCCTAGCAAATTGCTGGTCTGCCATCCTAACAATCCTCCGATCGCTCCAGCGATCCCTAATATATAGAAACGCATATTTCTATTCATACAACCAGTACCTCCGTTTCACGGGTGTTTGCATCCCGTTTCGGTTCAAGGTTTTTCCAGAAAACCTTGCTTTGTTTATTTTTATTGATCAATTCGTGGAAACCAAAATAGTTGCGGGTATCCAATACTCCGTTTTTCTGGCGGATGAAGAAACCACCCGCCGAAGAATGAGGTTCGATCACCAGGGCGACTTGCCATGGTTTCGGGAAGAAGTTCTTGTGCAGCCACTCATCCCACGAGGAGAAGAAAATGCCCATTCTGGGATGTGTATGATACCAGCCCACCAATTGTTTTTCCGGGTGGTAATGTTCTAGAAAATCGAATAGAGCAATCTGTGAGTCACTGGTGAAGGTAAGGTGCGCTGCGCCCTGATCGGTATATGGTGCAGCCAGAATCGTATCGATGATCAAAAAATATTCCTGCGCTTCATGATCATAACAATATTTGCCTGCCATCCAGCCACCCACCTCGTTGTCTAGATCGCTGCCTGCATGGGCGACAGTACGGATGTAAGCGTTCTGTGTCATGAAAACCTTCACAAGTGGTTTGAGCGGTTTTTCTAGGGTGTAGCGTGGAGACCACTCCAGTGCTTGATGCATGGGAATACGGGTATGGCGGGGAACAGAATCATCTTCTTGTGTGAGATGAAGCACAATTTTGTTATCCAATGAAAATCCTTGTATTCTCTGGTCTCTATTTAGGGAAAGATCAACCTGCGGTGATATCAGCCGTGATCATCAAGCGATCATTGTCCGGAACACCTGCTGATTCGAGAGTTTCATCTTCCTTCAATTCACGTCCCAGTGCTTTACTATCAAGACGATAACTTACCGGGCGACCATCCGGACCAACCGTGGGTAATTCCAAAGTGGTGGTCAATTCGGGCAGCAGATCTTTGATCTCGACATCATCGGGTACTTCTGCATTGCGTGATCCACCAGAAGGTAAAACAAGGGTAATATTTTTGTCAGACATGGTTTTCTCCTTATCTATTTCAATGTGATTTTTGGTTTTGGTTTAACAATTGCTTTGGTTTTTTCGATTTTGACGCGTTCGGGGCGCAGTAATTCGCGTTCATCTACCGGGAAGGCATTGGCGTGCGTTTTTCGATAGGTTTGGCACCATTTTGCTGCTTCCATATCCCAGGGGAAGGGAGGCTTTTTGGGATCGTCATGGTAATTTTTGTACTGCACCATTTCGCCCAGCATGATTACCAGCCGATCGAGCGATCGGCTAGCGGACCACCAGGCTGCATCAATACAAACACTACCATTGGCGTGGTTGATATTGGGATGCCAAATGGGGGTCAACCACTTCATACCTGGCCAGCGCTGTGGGTATTGATTGTGTAAATAGATTTCCACTTCATGCTTATTTCCAAACTTCGGGTTTCCTTTTGAATCAATCCCAATGATCCCTTTGCATTTAAAAGTGACGATATATTTCTCGGGTGGGAGACTTCCTTTTTGTTTTTCTGCTTTTACCTCGATCAGGCTGCTGCGGGCATTGATCTCTTGGATAAGTTCAAAATCTTTTCTTAATCTACGCATCCGTGGGCTGGAATTGACAGAAACGGCTCCGGCGGTGATATCGGTCGTGATCATCAAGCGATCATCCTGCGGGATACCTGCCTCATGCAGCGTTTCTGATTCCCTTAATTCTCTACCGAGCGCTTTGCTATCCATGCGGTAGCCCATCGGGCGACCATCCGGTCCAACTGTGGGCAGCCCTAATAGAGATGTCAACTCTGCCATTAAATCCCCGATCTTCACATCATCAGGCATATCAGCTTTGCGCGCTCCACCACTGGGTAGTACTAGCGTCACGGAAATATCTGCCATACACTCCTCCTGAAAAACTTTTTATAATTCATGCTTATGTGCAATCTGGCATGACCCGGTAATCTCCCAGCAATCACGGTGATGCCAGGTTCCGCAATCAGGGCAGATCACGATCCCACGCGGGTCGTTTTTATGCACCTCTTCCAAACAATATGGACAGCGGTGATCTTCGGTACCTACCAGTTTTACATTTTCATCTTTCTTATGCACCTTCCTTACTGGCGGCTTTTTCTTGACGGAGACAGTCTCTTTCTTGGCTTTCACTTTCACAATAGGTTGGGCAGTGGTGATGCGTGCCTGCGAAGATTTTGGCTGCGGGGAACGCTTTTTCACCACAGGCGAGCTTTTCTTGATCGGATTCAGATGGATGGATGAAAGGCTGGTCTGCCATTTATCGAACGTATTAGTAATAGGGGCGACCATCACGTGGTAGCGATCTGCCAGAGTGATGGGAGGTTTTCGGGGTGGTTTTACAGTAGGAGCTTTTTTCTTCCTCCCCCCCAATCCGGTGAAGAGTGTTAGAGCCAGCAGACTTCCCATCTGTGCATATTCACTGACAGTTGGATTGTGAAATAATACTTCTTTATCAATCAAGCTGTACGTGCCTGGAAAGAAGTAATCGAGGATGGCAATACTGAGCAAGCTTCCTAAAATGCCGTACAGAATTTTTAAAAATACCAACCGTGCTGCAAGAGCAAATCGGATCACTAGCCCGACCATAATGCCAACTACCAGCAAGATCATGATGCGGACCAACAACTCCGAGATCTGGGAGGATGGGATGAGGTAGTAGATAATTAAATATCCCGATCCCACCCCGATGGCAAGGACTAATAAAAATAGCAGCACTGCTTGCAGAAAATTGAGTTTTGACATAGTGGCTACTTCTTGGGGTTGATTTTGATCTTCTGTTCGTGCAGTTTGATGAGGGGTTTGTCGTCCTGGGCAGGAGCAATCTTGATGGGTTGTACCTTACCTAGCTTGATCATCGGTTTCTGGAAATGGTTGAAGTGGAGAGCGCTTTCCAGGTCGGCGGTCAGTTCATAAAATGCATATTGATCGGCATTGTAGGCTCGTAAGATATGCAGTTTGGGAATGCCAAGGCTGGCAAGAGTGCGGTTCAAGAAAGGTTCATCGCCGGTGATGAGGTGGGTCATTTCGGTCTCCCGCAGCATTCCGCAAGATGGGCAGTGTGCCCTTCCAAAACCCACCAGAGAGATGGGTTGCAAAATATCTTCGCGAGATTGACAGTTGCGGCAGTACAGCGACAAAATGATTTCCTGGTCCAGTTCGAGCACAGCCTGTGGACCTAGATCGCGGCGGATGATTTTTAACATATCCTCCAGTGTGGTGGTATCCGTTCGCAGAGGGAGTTCGGTGATCTTGCCATAGGTCCAATGGCTTTCACAATCTTCCACTGGTGTGTAGCTGGTTTTATGCAGCTCATTGGTCATACCATTGAAATGGATGACTTTGCCTGCCTCAACCGGTTTATCATGGATGATCTTTAATGCTTCTTGTGATTGGATCGCTCCAATGATGGATGCGATGGTGGGTGTGGTGGGAACCTTCCCCAACAGCACATTTTCGCGCGCCAGCAGCGGGCAGGAATAACGAATGGAAAGATCGCGGCGAGCTTGTTCGGTGAGGGTGCATTCAAAGCAGGCGCCTTCACCGGGAATGAAAACACGTGCCAGACCGAAAAATTCCTGAATAGCCCCATCTACCCAGGGGCGGTTGATCCAATAAGCAAAACGGTTGATCGCAAGACGTGCCTCGCGGTTATCCAGGCAACCGATGATGACATCCATACGGCGGAAAACCCCCAAGCCGACTTCAGTGGTCACATCTCCGTGCATGTACTGTACATGAATATTAGGATTGATTTCCTTGGCACGTGCGGCAGCGACTTCCGCCTTTTTTCTTCCGGTATCACTTTCGCGAAAAAGGACCGAACGCGAGAGGTTTGCCATTTCGATAGTATCGAAATCAACGATGTAAATATATCCGATTCCCATCAGTACCAAATTCTTGATGACCTCATTACCCAGAGCGCCTGCTCCCACCACCATCACATGCGCATTTTCTACCTTTTCCCGTTCCCACCAGGAAATGAAAGAAAAAGTACCCAGTCGATCCTTTTGCAGGTTAGGAATGATGAGCGGTTTTTCAGGGTTGACCGGCAAACGTTTTGGTCCATCGGGGATTTCTTCCAAGGGGGCAAATTCCAGATCCACTTTTTGTGCATCCGCGCGATCGGCGATTTCATGTGCTTTGAGCAGGTTTTCTTCATCAAGCTCAGCAATGAAAGAACCAACCCCATGCTTCACTTCAATGATGCCACTGTCTTCCAGAAGTTTAAGCGCTTCTCGCAATGTGGTGCGGCTAACTCCAAATTGTTTCACCAGGTCCCGTTCAGATGGGAGTTGATACCCGCTTTTATAGATTCCATCGAGGATCATGCCAGCCAATTTTCCAGCCACAATTTCTGATAAAGGGGGTCTAGAGATCGTATCCATTAACACCTCGGTTGTGTGGTATGTTGGTCGTACCACTGTACCATAGTATAGGTGCTTTTATGGAAGATGTCAATGGGGTGGATTACTATGTGTGATTACTATGATGTTGATTTCAACCTTGATTTTATAGGCGCCAAAACCACCAGGCAAAGAGATGAATTCGTTACAACGATTGCTGGAATATCTGATTGTTGTGTGGCAATACCTCATTGATTAAAATGGGAGTTATGAACGTCCTTTATACTATTTTCCCTGTAATGGATCGCAGGGAGGGGTGACCCATTTATTAATGGTGAAGGTTGTCCATTTATTTCGAAAAAATCCTCTGGAAATGGAAGAGCACAAACATGAAAGCTTCCATCAATGAGAGATTCAGTCGCGGTATAATGTACCAGCTGAGTAAACCATATTGTGGAGGTTTTCATGCTCCGAAGTGTGAAAAGAATTGGGATGTTTTTATTCATTACAGGGATCTTGGTACTGGCAGCCTGCACCACACCGGAACCACAGATTGTTGAAGAAACTGTTCTGGTGCCCCAAACTGTGGTTGTAACTGAGATCGTAGAACGTGTTGTTACTGCTACCCATGCAGCTGCCACCATTACACCACTTGTTACCCCGTCTGCAACGCTTAGCTCTGCTTTATCCGAGCCTGGTGCTGCTACGCCATCAGCGTTTGTGAACCCAGCTGCAGAAACATATATCGGTAATGGCGAAATGTCGAACGGCTTGACAGGTTGGTGTATGCCCTTGGGTTCCGCTGCTCCCGGCGACGTAGATTTTGGCAGATACGGCATGCCAGCAACAGGTCGTCCAGGGATGGTGGAAAATGGTATTAATATCATGCATATTCCTGGTGAATACTGCACCCTGGTATTTGAATTTTCTTCTACCATTGCAGCAGGTGGAAAAGTTCAGGTAAAGCAGGTTCACAACAACCAGAGTTTTTATGAAGTTGACTTAATCCCTTCCAATGCAATTCCGAATGTGGGTTTTGCTCATCTTTCTCATAATTATGTGGTGAACCCCCCTTTATGGGGAGTTACCTACCTTATAGAAGCAACGGATGCGAATAGTTCGGTATTGTGGAGTGGAGAGATTTTATTCCAAAAGACCCAGCCAGACCTGTGTTGGGATGGATCGACTCCTGATCCGGTCACGTTGTGGTGTCCAAAAGAGGATTGGTAAATTTATTGCCCCGGCATCCCCCGGGGTTTTTTATGTTGAATCTAATGAATATCTGATGCTTGTTTCATTGTTCTAAGTATGCTCAGATGGTAAACTTACAGGTCGAGGTATATATATGAGAGTAGTCTATCCCTTCACAGCTATCGTTGGACAGGAACGCATGAAGCGGGCATTGATTCTAAATGCCGTTGACACTCGCATAGGCGGGGTGTTGATCAGGGGGGAACGCGGAACGGCAAAATCGACTGCCGCACGGGCTTTAGCAGCCCTGCTTCCGCAGGTACAAATTGTCGGTGATTGTCGTTTTGCTTGCGATCCCAACAAACCGGATACCTGGTGCACCGAATGCCGTGAACGGTATGATAATGGTGAAAAATTACCCACCCGCATCGTTCGCACTCCCTTTATTGATCTACCGGTATCAGCTACTGAAGATCGCGTGGTCGGAACGCTGGATATCGAAAAAGCCATCCGCAAGGGAGAGCGCCATTTCGAACCAGGCATTCTGGCTTCTGCAAACCGTGGTCTGCTGTATATTGATGAAGTGAATTTACTGGATGACCATGTGGTGGATATCCTGCTGGATTCTGCCGCAATGGGTATGAATTTCGTCGAAAGAGAAGGTATTTCTTTCAACCACCCGGCGCGTTTTATCCTTGTTGGAACCATGAACCCTGAAGAAGGTGAACTGCGCCCCCAATTACTGGACCGTTTTGGATTATCGGTCGAAATCCATGGAATTCGTACCTCTCGTGAGAGAGTTGCAATCATGGAACGGCATCTGGCGTTTGAACAGGATGCAGCAAAGTTCCGCCAAGATTGGATGGAAAAAGAAGAAGAATTATCTAAAAAGATTGACGATGCTCGCAATCTGGTGGATGCGGTTACCTACACCAGTCGTGATCTGCTGGCAATTGCTGGTCTTACATCCTCTATGAACGTAGAAGGTCATCGTGCCGACCTGGTCATTTTGAAAGCTGCCCGCGCACAAGCTGCGTTTGAAGGGCGCATCAAGATCAATGAGATGGATATTGCGCTGGTGGCGGAACTGGCTTTGTTGCATCGTATGAAGGGCGGACCGATGCAGATGAGCGAGATGGATGCGGATGAACTGCATGAAAAGATTGAAAAACTGGTCGGGTATAAAAAACCGGGCGAAAATGAGGATGATGCTGGACCTCCTTCCCAAAAAAAGGAGACCCCCCAAAAAAAAGTGTGAATGGGGAGGAGATAGCAGAACCAGTCTCAGATGGTAGTGAGACGAATGTTCCTCCCCAAAAAGTCTTCGACCAATATAATGCAAACTGGTGGGAAGGTGGTCAGCGTATCCGGATCGGTGAATCATTCACCCCCCGCAGGCTTGATACGCCACTAGATAAATTAGTTCGCCGGTACGGGGGCAGACGGTCGCGTACCCAGACTTCCCTGCGACGGGGACGTTATATCCAGGCAAAACCCGCCAATGGTGATCTCAGTGACATTGCCTTTGATGCAACTCTGCGCGCTGCAGCTCCCTTTCAGAAATCTCGTACGGATGAAGGTGATGATCTGGCATTGCATGTGCACAAGGATGATTTCATGAAAAAGGTGCGCGTGCGCCGTGCTGCAAATTTGATCCTTTTCCTGGTAGATGCCTCCTGGTCAATGGCGGTTGCGGAACGCATGAGCGCTACCAAAGGGGCAATCGTTTCACTGCTCACGGATGCCTATCAGCGACGTGATAAAGTGGGGCTGATCGTTTTCCAGAAAGACCGCGCGACATTGATCTTGCCTCCTACAAATTCCATTCAATTAGCCCAGCGTGCTTTAAAAAACATCCCGGTGGGTGGCAAAACTCCGCTTTCGGCTGGATTGATGTTGGCTTATGATGTGATTAAGCGTGAATTGATGGTGCATCCCGATGTGAAGCCGATCCTGATTGTGATGACTGATGGAGCGGGAAATGTGGCGACGGGTGCTTATGCACCCCTTGAAGAAGCCTACCAGGTAGCTGAAAAACTGGCACATGAAGATATTCATAGTGTCGTCATTAATATGGAAGCTGAAACGTATGATCAGGGCTTAGCTTACGAATTGGCAAACAAACTAGATGCCCCTTGCCTGACCATCAAGGAATTAAAGGCGGAACAGTTGTATATGGCTGTGCGACAGGTGCGAGATGATATCCAGCGCAATCAAGCATAGCTGCTATTAAATCGAGCTCTTTTTCAGGCATAATTTTAGGTTATAATGCTTTGCTTTGTGCGGATGTGGGTTCCTTGGACTTTCTAGGACCTTCTACTTTCGCGAATTAATGCTGTTACAATAGGAATCTAAGTGTATGAATAAAAAAAGCACCTACTTTGACCAAATGTGGGTTCGGATATTTGCCGTTTCGTTATTCTTGGTAATCGCTTTGCTGGCAGGTTGCAGTGGTGAGACCATCCTCGATAGCGTTTTTCCTACCCGTACGGTACAAGAAACCACTCAAGTGCCAGTTGACGAATCTCCTACCTCTTCAACTGCAGAAGAGGACGCAACGGAAAGTGTCTTAACCCCTCAACCAACAGCACAGGATGCGCAAAATTTTACCGTAGAACAAAGCGAATTGTTAGTCTGGCTGCCGGAAGAGTTCTCAACGATGACCAATTCTGAAGCTTCCTTGATCCTTCAGCAGCGCATCCAGGATTTTGAACGACAAAATCCTGGAGTGGTGGTTAGCGTGAGAGTAAAAGCATCCAGCGGGACAAGCGGAATACTGGATAGCCTGAAAAATACAAAATTAGCGGCTCCGGCTGCATTGCCGCAAATTGTGTTGCTGCCCCAGTCGGATATGCAGGAAGCTGCTGAACAGCAGTTGATCCTTCCTATAGAAGAATTTATCCGCACCAGTGATCCTCAAAAATTTTATTCCTATGCGTCTGAGATCTCCAGTTGGGATGGCATTTCATATGGATTTCCCTTTGTGGGGGATGCTTTAGTGGGGATGACAACGGAAGAAATCACAACTTCCGATTTTATAACATGGGATGAAATTCGAGCACAGAATGCTCCGCTCTATTTTGCTGCCAACTACCCCCAAGCACGTTTGTTCATATCCCAATACTTATCTTCAGGTGGCGTTTTGGTGGATGAACAGGAACATGCCATGATCGCAGAAGAGAATATGCTGACCGTTTTAGACATGTTTGACCAAAATCTAAAAAACAAAACTTTTTCACCAAGTTTTAGTTCACTCAATACCAGCGAGGATGTGTGGAATGCCTTCCTATCTGGCGAGACGCAGTGGGTCATCAATTGGGCATCCATGGCGCTGCAAAGTGACATGGAAGATCTAAAAGTCTTTCAGCTGCCGTCATTGGGACCCGAACCTTACGTTTCGGCAACGGGCTGGGTCTGGTCCATCGTTAACACCAATACAGACACCTCTGAAGTTGAGGCGCTATTTATCGAGTTTCTCTGCAATCCGACCTTCCTGGCAGAATACAGCCAGGCAGCTGGATATCTTCCTGTAATGCCGGATAGTCTAACACTATATAACGATGATGGTTCTTTAAACCAGATCAGCAATATTTTGATCGCCGCACATACATTTCCGGAAAATGACCTTATACTGGAGATAGGACCTATTTTCCGAGATGCAACATTGGCTGTTTTGAATCAGACAGGTACAATCGAAGAAATAACTGCCACAGCTCAACAACAACTTGAGGCGCTTCAGACAAAATGAACGATGAAAATGACCATACCCATAAAAGCTGGTTGAATCTGGCAAATATATTCATTGCCATTGCACTGATATTTATCCTTGTTATCATCATCTGGAATCAATCGCTTTCAGAAAAATACTTTACTTCCAATGATGATATGCTGGAAACAATGGCATTGACACCAACTGTCACGCCGGTTGAATTAACTCCCATTCCATCTGAGTTTTACAGTGACCCGGCGGATACATCTTCTATTTTGATCGCGGCGGTGGTTTTATTGGTGATCGTATTTGGTAGTTCTTTCTGGAAGATTCGATCCATCAAATAATCAAGTAATAAGGGAAAGGTTTTCGTATGAAAACCTTTTTTTTTATTCTCCGTATATGAAGTGAAATAATTTGATGAGGAGAATAAATATGTTCAAGAAAGGTTTCTCGAAAACAATAGCTGTTGTTGCTGTGGGTGCTTGCCTGCTTGCGCTTGTGCCGGTGGGTGCGGTCCACGCTGCTGATTTTAGCCATGATGGGATTGTTAATTCGGGCGAGACGATTCAAGATGATGTGTTTCTATCCGGTGAGCACTGTCGGATGGATGGTGTGGTTGATGGAAATCTGGTTGCAGGTTGCCAATCCATCGAAGTTGCCGGTACTGTAACTGGCGATGCCCTCCTTTTTGCAGAAACGATCACTGTTGGTGATGGAGCTGTCATTGAAGGCAATCTGTTTGCGTTTGCTGCCAATATGGAAATGAATGGCACGGTTTCTGGTTCTTTTGTGAGTGCTGCAGCAACCATAACTCTGGAAAAGAATGCAATCATCGCACGGAATGCCTATTTTGCAGGATATCAGGGCAAAATGGAGCAGGGTGCGCAGATAGGGATGGATGTGTTTGGTGGTGCTAACCAGATCATCATGAATGGTGAAATTGCCCGTGATCTTACGGTTGGCGTGAATGCACTTGAGATGAGCGGTAGTGTGGGGCGGAATGCGAAAGTTTCCCTCGGCACAAATAGTGATGATCTCACCAACTACTCGGTATATTCCCCCCATATGCAGTATTTCCCTGAAAGTCTTCCAGCGGGAATTCGCCTTTCTGATGGTGCCCAGGTGGGGGGAGATCTGACCTATGAATCTGTTTCGAATGTTGATTCCCAATTGGAAAAATATGTTGCTGGAGATGTTATTTATAATCAGATCGTAGAATCTGGGAGTGATTCCGGTCAGGGAAGAAATTTTGTTACCAACCTGTGGAATCAGCAAAATTCACCGCAAAGCCGCGTGACGCGTGCATTTCGACAATTGATCACCTATTTCGCCATCGGCGCTCTGGCATTTTGGCTATGGAAGAAACAAGCCACGACTGTCCGCGATAGAGGTTTTGCGCTGCCCGGGAAAGCATTTGGCTGGGGATTTGTGGCTATACTGGTGGGTGGCTTAAGCTTGATCCTGGTACCCATCACGTTTGTTCTGCTGGGAATTTTAGTCGGGGTTATCTCACTGGGCGGATTGCTCTTCACCTGGTACGGTGTGCTAGGTCTGGCTATTCTGCTCATCTTTGCCATCTTCCTATTCGTTATAGGAACCCTTAGCAAAGTGGTCTCGGCATATGTGTTCGGTTACTGGTTGATGAAGGATGTATTCAAGTCTCAGACCCAGAATCGCTGGATTGACCTGTTGGTTGGTGTACTGTTCTATGTACTTCTGCGCGCGATTCCTTATATTGGCTGGATAATTGCATTGGCTGCCACCTTATATGGCACAGGAGCTCTTTTCATCAGCTTTTCGAAGGTTGAAAAGCGAAAAGAATCCCAAGCAGTTGAAGAAAAATAAGTAACACTGAATTTGAAACAGAGATCCTGCTTCTCACGAACAGGATCTCTGTTTTTTATAGAACCAGAGAGAGAAAAGGAGTGAGCATTTCGAGCTTTGAGAAGCCCCCATGCCTGCCGAGCAGGTGATTTTCTTTGTTTGCCCACCACCAGTATGCATTCCCATTGGGTAAAGCGCTGAAGTTTCCCATCCGGCTTTGGATGACCGGGCTGGTGCTTTTTTCACCAAAGACACCCGCATCAAGTAATGCACTCGATGGCAGCAGATGAAACTGATCTCCCCAGCGTTGCTCAAGAACCTGTTGAAAATCCTCAATTTTGTTTGGTTTTACAAACAAATAGGGAAAACGGCTTTCTCCACTGGGAGGGACTTGCAGGCAATCCATGAACGCCTGGTCATGGCGCACCTCAAATTTGGGCTGGATATCTGTTGCGATCTGACCGTGATCGGATGTGACCAGGAGCAAGGTATCTTTATTCCCTGCTGCAATCCTTCCATCAATGAACTTTTCAAGATTATAGTTGAACCAGTGCCATGCATTCCCGGTGCGCCGGCTGTCAGGACCTGAACGATGGGAAAGGGTATCCAATTCACTCCAGTACAGGTACAGATATTTGCGATTTGTTCTATCGTGATCGAGCACTTCTCCTGTTTTCCGCCACATATCCTCAAGCGATGTGTAGGGTACCTTAGTTACATCTGCCAGCAGCATGCTCGAAAGCCCCGAACCATTGATACTTTCATGCTGCAGTGCGTAGGGAGTGATCCCATGCTGGTTAAAATGAGGTCCGAGTGTGGCTACCGGCAAAAAATTCTTCTGGTATAAATCGAAAGGTTCCGTATTTGGATCTGCATTCGGGTACACCTCTGTTTGCAGGATCATGTTCAAGATACGATTGTATTCTCTGAGATACAATTCATAACCGATCACACCATGTTCAGCGGGAAATTTGCCCGTCCATAGACTGGTGACGGCATTGGCTGTGGTGCTGGGGGCGATGCTGGTGAGGGCGGTGAAGGCTCCATGCTCTCCAAAATAATCCCAGTTGGACTTGAATACTCTTCTGTGCTGCAATTTTTCGAGCCAGGCAACCATTCTATGATAGGGCAGTCCATCGACTAATAGTAAGATGATGTTCTTGATCTTTTCAAGTTTGATGGGTGGATTGGGGACTGCCAGGACCTCGCTGCGTGGGGCAGGAATGTCAAACCAGCTGCAAATGCTGCTGGGAATATTTGCCAAACTCAATCCATCATAAAAGGGCAGAATCTCAATGGGTGTGTTCTTTAGAGCCGGATCACTCTGGTTGAGGATACGGGTAAGGTTCTTTTCACTCAGATCAAACAATAGTTTTCCTCCACATCTTGGAAAAATCTCACACAACTATACCCCAAGCTGCGATTTTATGGTGCTGTGATTATTGATATAATGAGGTATCTATCTCTGGAATTATATATGCGCCAAGAAGTACTTACCTGGAATGACATTGACTTATTGATCGATCATCTCGTCCCTCAGTTTGATGTTATTTTTGACGCCATGATCCTGATAACACGTGGCGGGATCATTCCGGGTGGCTTGGTGGCAGAAGCGCTGGGTATTGAAGAGATACTGACCGCTTCTATTGACTTTCCGTCAGGAAGCCAGTTGGGAGAGAATAAGGAACTGACGAATAAATTCCTGGCACTGCCTGAATTCATTCAATTCCCAAACGCATCCCTTTTGTGTGAGAAACGCATTCTAATTATGGATGATGTATGGGGTTCCGGGAGGACGATCAGCACGGTCAAGAATCGCGTGAAGGGTGCCTACGGCATCCCCTATACCTGTGTGCTGCATTTTAATCCACACCGTAATCTGTTCGGGAGTGAGAAACCGGATTTCTATGCGGCGGTTACTGATGCCTATATCATCTATCCTTGGGAAATTGATCTGGGAAAATCAAGAATGCTGCCATTCAACTGTAAATAGGCTCAGGGAATTAGAACATTCAGATATTTTTGTGCCATAACATGCATATTAAAAAAAGCCACAGCGTGTTTTCGGGCGGCTGCACGGTAGAAAGTTTGCTTTTCAACGATTTCCAAACCTGCTCGGCTTATTGCTGTAAAATCAGGTTCTTCCAACTCCCAATAATCCGAACCGTATGCTTCAACCTTACCTGCGTCTCCCTGAACCAGTTCAGGGAGTGAACCGGTAGCAAAACTAACAACCGGTAAACCGCATGCCATTGCTTCCAGCACGCTGTTGGGGCAGGCTGCGTTGATCTCTGCCGGGAAGAAAAGATGAGCGTTACGATTCAATTCGGGAATATCTTCCAATGGTACGATACCTAACCAGCGTATCTTCATATTCGCATAGGAGGGAAGGGATGTGAGCAGTTGTTGTGGAGCTTTGCTGGCGATCACTAGTTCCACTTCGCGTTTACTCAAGTCTGCCAGAGATTTAGCAAATCCGATGGCATTCAGCAAATCGCGTTCGTGACCTCCGTACAAACTACCTTCGGTTACCATGACGCGGATAAGATCCTCCGGGGGTTTCCCCGCGCCATCTGGATTAAACCTTTCCAGATCTACTCCATTATGGATCACGGTATCGGGGACAGGAGCGGATTGATAAACCTGATTCCACCAATTCCGCGTGAATTCACTTTGATACACGATGCCATCCGCATAATTGTTGCGGATGGTGGTGAGGATGTGATTGTTCCACTCAGAGCGAAGATAATGTTCCCAGCTCGTCCTTGTTTTTTTATGCAGCCAGTTCATCCCATCCAGGCGCTGTACGATCCTGACCCCGCGTTTTTTTGCTTGTCGTAATGCGGTCAGATGCCGGCTGCCACCAATGACCAGAATGGCAGCTACATCGCTGCGCCCAGGGTCAAAATGGACTTCAATCCCTTTTTGTTCAAGGCTTGTAATCAGTTTCTGTTGAAAGGAGGAGGGTCCACCAGTGCCTGATAATTGGGGATACAAACAAATGCTGCCGCTAGCCATTTTAATGATCCAGCGGGTAGTTCAAAATCTCATTCACGATGCGTTCTGCTGCGTGCCCATCGCCAAATGGATTGGCAGCATGTGCCATGGAATTATAGTATTTCTGGTTGCTGAGCAATAAATTGGTTTCTGAGACGATTTTCTCCTGGTCAGTCCCTACCAGCTTTAAAACTCCTGCTTCCACCCCTTCGGGGCGTTCGGTAACCTCACGCAGCACCAGGGTCGGCACACCCAAACCGGTGGCTTCCTCCTGGATGCCGCCGGAATCAGTAAGTACCAGGGTCGCATTTTTCATGAGGTGGATGAGGGGCAGGTATTCGATCGGTTCCAGCAGGTTCACATTGGAAACACTATCCAGAATGGCGTGAACCGGTTGTTGAATATTGGGATTGAGATGGACTGGATAGATGATCTCGAGTGTATCAGGATGTTCCATAGCAATCCGTTTGACAGCCTGGCATATGTCCTGGATCGGTTTTCCGAAGTTTTCCCTGCGGTGAGCGGTCATGACAATAAGACGTTTTTGTTTACTTAAAATACCCTTCTTTTCCAGCAGGGCATGGATCTCTGCAGGCATCGGCTCATTTGCGATCTGGCGTAGGGCATCAATTACCGTATTCCCGGTAACCTTGATAATGTTCTCCGGTACCCCTTCACTAAGCAGGTTCTCCTTACTAAAAGTGGTCGGGGCAAAATGGAGATCGGCTACCACTCCGGCGATCTTACGGTTGATCTCTTCGGGGAATGGCTGCCATTTATCATGCGTGCGCAATCCCGCTTCAACATGCCCGATGTGAATGCGCCTGTAAAAGGAATTGAGCGCGGCTGCCATCACGGTGGTGGTATCACCCTGCACCAAAACCCAATCAGGTGCCACCTGTTCCAGAACAGGGTCTAGATTGTGAAAGATATTGGCGGTCAATTCAGCCAAGGACTGGTTGGGTCGCATGAGGTTAAGATCAATCTGAGGATGAATGTGGAACAAACTTAATACCTGATCGAGCATCTCACGATGCTGTGCTGTTACGCAAACCACTGTTTCAATTCCGGGTTTATTTTGTAGCGCTTGTACCACCGGAGCCATCTTCACAGCTTCAGGACGGGTTCCAAATATCGCAAGTATCTTTATAGGCATATTTTCCATAATATTTATTATAACGATTCAGGGAAGCCCTAGTTTATAGAATTGAAAGCCTGCTTTTTCCCATGCAGCGCTCTGCCAGCCCCCGCACATATCGAATGCAATACGAGCGCTGGTTTGCCTGGCAACTTCCTCAGGTTTTAGAACAGTGAACTCATTGTGAGCAACCAGCAGTAGAATGATCTCGCTATCCAGTACAGCTTCTTCAAAGGTTGCAGCGCTTTTAGCGCTACCATGGTAACCATCAAGTTTGTATGGCTCAAAAACAGTGACTTGAACTTGTCTTTGTTCAAGCAGATGGACGATCTTAATGGCAGGGGACTCTCTTAGATCATCAATATTTGGTTTATAAGATAATCCAAGCACAGTGATCTTTTTCCCTTGCAGTGGTCCTATCCTTCTTTCAATGGTATTGACCACGTATTGTGGTTGGGCATCGTTGATCTCTCTGGCTGTATGTACTAAGGGGGAAATATCAGGGGCAGCTTCCACTAAGAACCAGGGATCAACACTGATGCAGTGTCCACCCACGCCGGGTCCGGGGTTCAGGATATTCACACGAGGATGTCGATTGGCGATCTGGATGGCTTCCCATGCGTTCACACCAAACCGGTCAGCCAGGTGGGCAAACTCATTGGCAGTCGCGATATTGATATCACGATAGGTGTTTTCCATCAATTTGACCATCTCAGCCGTGGTGGCATTGGTCAGCAGGATATCTCCTTTTACGAAGGTACTGTACAGCTCCTTCCCGGCAGCGGCAGAACGCTCATCAATCCCACCAATCACACGCGTATTCTGGATGATCTCCTCAAGTATCTTCCCGGGTAGCACTCGTTCAGGAGAATAAGCCAGTAAGAAATCAATTCCTGCTTTTAATCCACTTTGCTCAAGGATGGGAGCTACAATATCGCAGGTGGTGCGGGGGGGGGAAGTTGATTCCAGGATGACCAGGTTACCCTTCCTGAGGTGTGGAATGATCGAATGAGCGGCGGAGCGCACCGCTTCCAGATCTGCTTTTTTATCTTTTGTGATGGGGGTGGGAACGGCGATGATGAACGCATCTGCCGGTTCGGGTGTCTGATGAATGGATAGATTGCCTGAATTCAGCGCAAATTCAACCAAAGAGCGGAGACCTGGTTCATAGATGTGCAGATGCCCGTTTTGCAGTCCTTGCACGATTTCCTGATTGATATCAACACCGACAACTTTTACACCATGATTTGCAAAAATGCATGCTGTGGGCAAACCGATGTACCCTAAGCCTAATACACAGATCTTTTGATATTCCAATGTGAACTCCTCGATACAGACAATGCCCATATTATCCCATAATTCAAAAAAATCGGCTTCCCCGCGCATTTATTGAAATGAGTTTTCAGGCGTGATAAACTTCAATAGATTGTAGAAAAGAGGAACGAATGCCGAAAACGATTTATCTGCTGGATGGACATGCCTTGGCTTACCGCGCTTTTTTCGCTCTTATGGCAACAGGTTCACGCTTCAGAACCAGATCAGGAGAGCCAACTGCCGGTACCTATGGATTTACCAATATATTATTGAAGATCATCGAACAGGATAAACCCGAATATATTGCAGTAGCTTTTGACACGGGTAAGACGTTTCGGCATGAGCTTTTTGAGGATTATAAGGCAACCCGAGAAAAAATGCCGGATGACCTCGTTCCACAAATCGAGCGTATTCGACATCTGGTTGACACTTTTAATATTCCGCGTTTGGAAATGGAAGGGTATGAAGCGGATGATGTGCTGGGATCAGTGGCGAATTTGGCTGTCAAAGAAGGGTTTGGGGTCAAGATCATCACCGGAGATCGTGATTTGCTGCAATTAGCCAATGACAGGATCATCATCAATCTGACCGGCTCAAAAATGTCGGATGCGCAGGATTATTTCCCTGAGAATGTGAAAGAAAAATTAGGGGTCAATCCTGATCAGGTGGTTGATTATAAAGCCCTGGTAGGGGATACTTCCGATAATATCCCGGGGATCAAGGGCATTGGTCAAAAGACTGCCAGTTCCCTGTTGGAAAAATACCCACATCTGGATGATATCTATGCTAACCTGGATGCTATCACCGGCAGGACCAAAACTCTGCTGGAAGAGGGAAAAGAGAGCGCCTATCTGAGCTATGATCTGGCGCGCATCCGAACCGATCTGCCTATCAAGATCGATTTTGAAAAGGCTCGCACCCAGGAAGTGGATCTGGAAAAGATCATTGCTCTATTCAAAGACCTCGAATTTCGCTCCAGCATTGAGCGGGTGAAGAAGATCTTTCATGCGGATGAACCACTCAGCTTCGATGGAACCCAACCTGATTTGTTCAGCACACAACAGACGGTAGAGATCAACATTGACCCACAGTACCACCTGGATGTGACCGTCGTGGATACGGAACCGAAATTGAAAGACCTTGTGAAGGTATTGCAGAAAGCAGCCTATCTTTCTTTCGACACAGAGACAACTTCCACCGATCCCATGCAGGCAGACCTGGTGGGTATCTCGATCGCGTGTGAACCAGGGGCTGGTTTCTATATTCCGGTGGGTCACCAGACGCGCGATGCCCAGCTCGGTCTGGAGACCATCCAGAAAGCGTTGAATCCCTTCTTTATGCAGGCAACACTGCCCAAAGTTGGGCATCACCTCAAATATGATTGCATTGTGTTGATAAACCATGGCTTTACCATTAACGGGCTGCATTTTGACACCATGATTGCCGCATGGCTTTTGGAGCCTTCCTCGCACCGTTTGGGGTTGAAAGCCATGAGTGAACTGGAGTTGGGTATTAACATGACCCATATCGAGGAACTCATCGGAAGCGGGAAGAACCAGCTTTCCATGGCGAATATCCCTGTCGGTCAGGTTGCTCCCTATGCAGCAGCGGATGCTGAAGTCCCGCTGAAACTGATGCAAATTCTCCAAACACGCCTGGAGAAAAACCAGTTGCTGCATGTCTTTGAAACGATCGAGATGCCTCTCATCCAGGTTCTCATTCATATGGAGCGCAATGGTATTTCCATCGATAAGAAATTCTTCAAAGAGTATTCGCAGGAATTGAGCCAGCGTATGCGCGAAATCGAGAAGGAGATTTACACCATCCTGGGATACCCGATCAATATCAATTCCACCCAACAGCTATCCAAAGCCCTGTTTACCGATCTGGCACTTACCCCCCCTGACCTGGGGAACAAAACCAAATCAGGACATTATTCCACCTCTGCTTCTGTTTTGGAAGAAATGCGCGGGCAGCATATTCTGGTAGATCTGATTCTGGAATACCGTGAGCTTTCTAAACTTGTTTCGACCTATTTGGATGCACTACCCAAACAGGTTAACCCCCGCACCAACAAGATCCATACTTCTTTCAGCCAGACCGGTTCGGTGACCGGGCGCTTATCATCTTCCGATCCCAACCTGCAAAATATTCCCACCCGTACCGAATTGGGGCACCAGGTTCGCAAAGGCTTCATTGCCGATGAAGGGCAGGTGCTGATCTCGGTGGATTATTCACAGATCGAATTGCGTGTGGTGGCGCACATGTCACAGGACAAAGCTATGTTGGATGCCTTCCGGCATGGGATGGATATCCATGCAGCTACAGCCGCGGCGATCTATAATGTGCCGGTCGGAGAGATAACAAAAGAGCAGCGCCGGCATGCCAAGGCGATCAATTTCGGGTTGATCTATGGCATGAGTTCATTTGGTCTCAGCCGCTCAACAGACCTGACGCTGGCGGAAGCAGAGAATTTTGTGAAAACCTATTTCGAACGTTTCCCCGGGGTGAAAGCCTATCTGGATGCTATTCGGAAACAAGCTGCCAGTGATGGGTATGTAGAAACCATGTTGGGTCGTCGCCGCTACTTTCCGAACTTGAAAAATCCGGTCAATGCGCAGATCAAAGCGCGCGAGGAAAGGGAAGCCATCAATGCACCCATTCAGGGTACCGCTGCAGATATCTTGAAGATCGCTATGATCCAGCTGGAGCCGGCTATCGTCAAAGCTAATCTGCATGCTCGTATGTTGATCCAGGTTCACGATGAACTGGTGCTGGAATGTCCCCAGGATGAAATGGAAGCCACCATCCACCTCGTTAAGGATGTGATGGAACACGCCTACCAGCTCGACATCCCGCTCAGCACAGATGCCAGATATGGCAGCAATTGGGCGGAGTTGAAATAGCTTTTTTATAGCAGTCGTGGGCGCCCGTAATCGAATCTTTCACCGATGTGACTGTTATCGTTGAATAAACGCACCATAGGGTTTCCCTTATAGAAATCAATGATGGTGATGGATGTGTTATCCACCCAAAATGGAATGTACGTATCGAAATTACCGCCGATCAGATAATAAACATAACTCTTAATAAAGCCCCCATGCGTCACCGCTGCTACATGTTGCCCCCCGTGTTGCTCGAGCAACATATCCGTAAAAGACTGCAGGCGTGCTTTGAATGCATCCAGCGGCTCAAAACCCGGGATTTGAGGGCGTGTGGTTCTGACATGGCTGTCGACTTCATTCCAATCGATGATCTGCTGGTAGAGAGTAGGGTTCCTTTTTTGCAGCTCAGATAATGGTTGGTCGGAAAGCTCACCAAAACTAAATTCGATCAAATCAGGGTGAGGTTGGATTGGTAGATCCACTTCCTGTGCCAGATATTGCGCGGTTTGCATGGCGCGCTGCAGGGGGCTGGCATAGATCACATCAATTGGGAATTGTTCTTTTACACGTTTTGCCATGAGGTGAGCTTGCTTGTGACCTGTATCATTGATGGGTGTGTCACTGTGCCCAGAGATGATTCCCTTAACGTTATGTTGAGTTTGCCCGTGCCGGATGAGCAGCAGGCGTGTAAAAAGCTCTTTCTTGGTTTCTTCCATGTTTTATGTATAAATTATCCTTATCTGGTAAATTCTCACAAGAGGTTTTCGTACGGTCTGACCTCAATGGGGTAGATTGCACATACCCGTGAATCCAGCATCCGCGTGCGGATGCGCGGGTCCATATCCTCCAACTTCAAGGAAGAAGTGATCACGGTGGGGGTTTTGGTCTCATAACGGAAATTCAGGATCTGGAACAGTTTCTCGCGTGCCCAGGGGGTCGTGTTCTGCGTGCCCAGATCATCTAATATCAGCAGGCGGGCATTGCGCACCTGGTTGAAAATGTGGTCATAGGAAACAGGGGAGTTGGGGTTGAAGGTTGCCCGCAAGTGATCAAGTAAGTCGGGAACAACGGTGAAGATGGGGTCATCTCCAGCTGCTCTGCGATAATTCGCGATGGCGGCTGCCAAGTGCGTTTTCCCCGTTCCGTAAGTTCCTAAGAAAATCAACCACCCCTTGGGATTTTCGGCGAACTTCTGTGCTGCCAGAAATGCCCGGTCAAGGCTTTTTTGTTCATCAGCCGGTAACTTTTCGTTTTTGCGCGCGGAAAAATTGGTGAAAGTCCTGTGTTCACTCAGGTACGCTAGTGTGGAGATGGGAGAATCTTTGTGGTCGCTGAGCGGATCGCGGTAATCGGCGGAGGTGATGGTGATCTTATTCACCAGGTCGCGATCATTCAGGCGCGAACTGATGCGCTCGTCGATCTCTGCCACATCCAAATTGGAAGTGATGACGGTCGGAAGATGATTGACATAACGGTGGTTGATGATCTGGAATAATTTCTCTTCCGCCCATGGAGTGGCATTCTGTGTTCCCAGATCATCCAGTACCAGGAAAGGGACATTCCTGATCTCTGAAAATCGTTCCTCAAATGTACCTTCTTGTGCGCCGAAAGCAAAGCGCAGCCAATCCAACAGATCAGGTACGGTAAGAAATAGAGTGCGCGTGCCTTTTTGAATGATTTCATTAGCAATTGCAGCTGCCAAGTGTGTTTTTCCACAGCCAAATTTGCCGGTCAGGAACAGCCACCCTGAAGGTTCGGCTGCGTAGGATTTGGCAACCTGGAAAGCGAGTTCCAGGCTTTTATTGGCATCTTTGGCATTCCCTCTACCGTGAATATTAAAGGTGTCAAAAGTCATGGCGCGGAAAGAGTCAATATTGCTGAAGTTATACAAGTTTTCTCTTACTGCATTTTCGACCTTTTCCAAGCGGCAGGTACACACTTCCATTTTCCCAAAATTGGGATGGTTGATGGGTAGGTCCTCGCTTACAAAACCAATGCCATGACAGATGGGGCAGTTGGGATCCCCGGGTAGAACGGGAGTTTTATCGGTTTTTGATGAATTTGCCATATTTGCCCTGTGTGTACTGTTTGTAATCCTCTTCAGTGTGTCTTTGATCTCTTCCATCACGACCTTCTTCTTTCCAGCTTTTCAAAATCGCCTCGATATATCTCCACTTGCGGACGTTGTTCGCTACTGCAATCTGAATAGCTTCCTGCAGCCATTGTTCCGGAAATTCTTTTTCGGCATCCTTGAGCATATCTGCTATCAGGGGTGTTAGGGGTCCTATATTCTCTTCATACAGCCTGATCAGTCCTTTTTGAGGCTGGTTTTGAGCATTGTCTAACGGCACGTACTGCTGGTTGCCCTGCAGATGGAGAGCTTGTTCTCCTCGGTCGCTGTTAAGAAAAAATGCAAATCCATCCTCTATCAGATCTACATCTTCAACGATCAAAAAACCAGCATGAATATTTGCGCGCAGAGCTGCCAGCAGATTTTCCCGAATTTCAAGAGCTGTGTTCCCTAACTGATCGGTGAATTCAGGATAGGTGTAAAAATCTGCCAGGCATAGTGGGTTTGCCAGATCTCCACTTTGCTCAGCCAACCAGATTGAAAAAAGCAGCACTTTAATTTGAAGCGCATCATCGATCTTGCTGATAACTTCTGTGAGGAAATTCACAGAAAGATGGATTTTTTCCAGATCAAGGATGGAGTTGCTCATTGCGATTGAACCGTTTTTCTTTTTGGTTCTTTTTCAATTCTGGCAGCATTCTCAAAACGCGCTATTTCGCTCAGGAATACCATTTGTACTGTGTTGGTGGGACCATTGCGGTGTTTGGCTACGATGATCTCTGCGGAGTTCTGTTTGCTGATATCCTTGTCGGAAACATCAGGGCGGTGGATGAACATCACAATATCTGCATCCTGTTCCAGGCTACCGGATTCGCGCAGGTCAGAAAGCATCGGTTTTTTATCGGTGCGCTGCTCTACCGCACGGGATAGCTGGGCAGCTGCCAGAACGGGTACGTTCAATTCTCGGGCGAGCGTTTTCAGGTTGCGAGATATATAAGATACTTCCTGCACACGGTTATCATTGCGCGTATCACCAGACATCAACTGGAGATAATCCACGATGACCAGATCCAGATGATATTCAAGATGAAGTCTGCGGCATTTGGTACGCATCTGCATGGGGGTGAGGGCAGGGGTGTCATCCAGAAAGATCTTTGTATCACCCAAAACCTCAATGGCGTGCGTGAAAACTGGCCATTCATCTTCCTCCAGGTCTCCCACACGCAGTTTTTGGGCATTGATGCGCGTTTCCTGTGATACCAGACGCTGCACCAACTGCTCGTTGGACATTTCAAGAGAGAAGAAAGCAACATGTTTATGATGCTTTTGAGCGGCATTTTTCGCAACCGTTAACAGGAACCCGGTTTTCCCTGTGGCGGGACGACCCGCAATGATCAGCAGGTCAGATTTCTGAAGACCGCCCAGCAGTTTATCGAGGTCTGCCAACCCGGTTGGCACGCCAAGGATCTCATCCGTTCTTTCGGATAATTCTGTAACACGGTCATAATACTCGCTGAGAACGGACTGGATGGGTTGCAGGTCACGACGGATGCGCTTTTCGCTCAGGTTGAAAACCTCACGTTCGGCTTCATCCAGCACAGAGTTGACGCTCTTTTCTTGATTGTATGCCAGCTTTGCCATCTCATTGGCAGCGCCCAGCATGCGCCGCCTGATGGAAGTTTCTTCCACAATGCGAGCATAGGCTTCCGCATTAAGAGAGCTGGGCGTTTGATTCATGAGGGAGAGCAGATAGGTTTGCCCTCCTATCTCTTGCAGCTGGTTCCTTTTTTTCAATTCTTCGCTGACGGTCAGTATATCAATGGGAATGCGATCTTCATGCAAGTGTGTATAAACTTCCCAGATCCAGCGGTTGCGGATCACGTAGAAATTATCGGCTTCGATGATTTGTGCTACATCAAAATATGATTCGGGATTGATCAGTATGGAACCCAGGATCGCTTCTTCTGCCTGTTTGTTATGAGGTTGGGATTGAATGCTCTGTTCTTGGGTTGTGTCGTAATCAGTAAAATCATTCATATTAAACTGCACTTATACTATCATCGGGATAGTCATCATCATCCGTCTCATCATCATCCGTCTCATCATCATCATATTCATCATCTTCGTTTGTATGCTGCTCTTCATCCAGATTCTGCAGGAATTCCTCAAAAACGGAAAGGCGATCGGTGATCGTTTCATCCATATCCATTGGAGGGATAGATTCGACAGAAGGCATTTCCGTTGTACCTTGCTCACTTCTCGAAGAAATGTATTCCTCCTCGACAGGAACAATGCTTGCTGATTCCATGATTTCTTCAGAGATAAAGATCGGCACATGTGTTCTGACAGCCAGAGCAAGGGCATCGGATGGGCGCGTATCAAGCGATATTTGCTTTTTACCCTGGGTGATATCGATGACCCCGTAAAAAATGTCATCCTTCAACTCGTTGATGATGATGCGGTTGATATTTCCACCCAGTTCATAGATTGCATTTTTAACCAGATCATGCGTTTGTGGGCGGGAGATTTCAATTTCTTGTAAAGCAATACTGATAGATTCCGATTCATAGGGACCGATCCAAATAGGAAGGTAGCGTTCTTGATTAACGTCTTTTAGGATGATGATACGTTGTTGGCTGGTCAGGCTCATGCGGATACTATCAATGGTTGCTTCAATCAATTTTGCCATTCTCTCTCTCCTGGAAATTAACTTAAGGTAATTTTAGCATTAAGCGGTTCAGGCAACGAAATGATTGATATAATGTATTTTCTTTTAAGGTTGATGTATAATTTTTTAACAATTAGTTAACATTACCGCCGCATTTTGGGAATTGGATTGCCAATTCTTTTTGAAACCAATAGTTAAGAAGTAGGGTTTATTAATCACGTTATGGAATCATTAAAACCATCTGTGTTACTTATCGAAGGAAAACGTTCGGATCGATCTTCTTTTGCCGGTGGGCTGATCAAGAAAGATTTCGATGTACTCTCGTTTCCTACCGGAAATGCCGCGGTGGAACATTTAAGAAAATCCGATCCCAGTGTTGTAATTGTGGATGCATCCTCCATGCGTACGACGGGGACGCGAATATGCTCTGCCGTTCGTAAAGAAGCTCCTGAAACCCCCATTATCATCATCGTGGACGAAGGAGTCAACCAGGAAAAAATCAAAGACGCAGACGAAGTTCTGGTCTTCCCATTCACACTGCAAAAATTATTGAATCGGATCAAACCATTTATTCAGCGGGATGGTAATAAGATGCTGGAAGTGGGTCCGGTCAAATTGGATTTGGCACAGCGTTGGATTTATTGCAATGGAAAACAGGAACGCTTAACTCCTCGTCTGTTTACCCTGATGAAAACGTTAATGTTGAAACCTGGTAAGTTGATTGAGCGAGAAGATTTATTTAAACAATTGTGGGAAACCGATTACACGGGAGATATGCGTTCACTGGATGTGCATATCAGCTGGTTGCGCAAAGCGATCGAGGTTGATCCACGCAACCCTGTATATATCAAAACCAAAAGAGGGGTGGGGTACTTCCTCGACGTGCCAGAAAAGACAAATAAAAAGCAGTTGCCCTAAAAAGTCTCAGCTTTTGTTTTACGTTGGCATACGGAGAGAGGGATAACGTCAAAAAGATAATCCCCTGTAAGAAAAATTGACATAAACCATCGAAATTACGTCTATATAGGAAATAAAAAAAGGAGCTGACTTTTTAAGGTCAGTTCCTTTTCATTTATCCGATCACGTTTACCAGAGTCAATAAAAGCCCCCCAGCAATTACGCTCGCTAGTTGTCCCCCGGTATTGGCGCCCATCGCGTGCATCAGGATAAAATTATCGAAATCCTCTTCCTGTGCCATTTTTGCAGAAAGCCTGCCAGCCATTGGGAAAGCGCTGATTCCACAGGCTCCAATCAGTGGATTGATCTTTCCTCCAGAAAACACACACATTAATTTGCCGAACAGTACACCCATAACAGTATCCATGGCAAATGCAATCAACCCCAGCCCAAGAACTTTAAGCGTCTCAACCTTCAAGAAACTGTCTGCCACCATCGTGCCGCCGATGGTTAATCCCAAGAAAAGGGTGGAGACGTTGATGATCTCATTCTGGGCGGAATTATTCAATCGATCTACCACACCTGATTCTCTAAGCAGATTCCCCAGCATCAATGCGGCGATCAATGGGGCAGCATCGGGAGCGATTAAGCTCACGATTATCGTGACCATGATCGGAAAGACGATTAGCGCTGTTTTGGATACCGCTCGGGGTGCATATTCCATGCGGATCAAGCGTTCTTTACGGGTTGTTAATAATTTCATGATGGGGCGTTGAATGATAGGTACCAGGCTCATATAGGAGTATGCTGCAACCGCAATGGGAGCCAGTAATTCGGGTGCTAGTTTTCCCGATACAAAGATCGCAGTAGGACCATCAATGGCTCCAATCGAACCGATGGAAGCTGCCTGCTTCAGGTCAAACCCCAACCAGGTTGCCAGGATAAGCGTACCAAAAATACCAAATTGCCCGGCAGCGCCCAATAATGCCATTTTCGGTTGTGCTAGCAGCGGGCTGAAATCGATCATCCCGCCAACACCCACGAAGATTAATAATGGAAATAATTCTGTTTGAATGCCAGCGCGGTACAAAACGGATAGGAAACCTTCGCCATCGGGTGTGGCAGCCATTCCAAGGTTTGCCAGAATGCAGCCAAAGCCGATCGGCAGTAAAAGAACAGGTTCATATTCTTTTTTTATTGCCAGGTAGATCAAGACCAACCCTACCAGGATCATGATGATACTTTTCCATGTGATGTCAACACCATCAAAGCGAAACAAGGTTAATAGATTTTCCATGGTAGCATCCTTGTTAATCTTTGAAGCGGAGCAGGATTTGACCGTGTTTTACCTGGTCCCCAACTTTGGTAAGGATCTCCTCAATGGTGCCTGCATGATTGGCGCGAATGGAATTCTTCATTTTCATCGCTTCAAGGATGCATAGCTCCTGCCCGATTTGTACATTGTCGCCTGCTTTGACCACAATATCGATGATCACACCCGGAATAGGAGCTCGCAATTCATTGCTGGTTATTATAGAAGATTCAGTTGGTGCAGAAGGCTGTATATCTTCAGCAGTCTGGTTTGTAGTTGGCGATGCAACAGCACTGGTTTGGGAGTGTTTGGATTCTTCAGGCCATACTTCGAATGTTTCTCCATCGATGATTGCCTTCACCGGTCTTTCGTTGATGTCTCCGATGGTAACTTCGTAGGTTGTGTCTTGAATTTTAACGTTAATTTTCATGCCCATCCTCACTTAACCTGTTTGGTTTGTTGTTGGTAACTGCGTCCGCGGTGGAGGCTCTGCCAGGGGCTGAGTGCCTCATGTTGGGAACGTGGTGCGGAAACTATGGTGGTATTTTGCATGCAGATGGCAGCGGCTACAGCCGCGGCAGCTGCTGCTTGTTTGATAGGAAGAGTTTGCTTCGTGGGTTGCGATTCCTTACTTTTATTCTCAGTAGGAGTTTCTTTTTTTGTGGTCACACGAACCAGCAGCTCCATGATTCCCCACAAAATCAAGATTCCTGCAAAGACCAGCACAATGCCGATCCCGGAGATCATCAAAGCCTTTTGCATATCTGTCATTATGGCATCTCCTCTATACCGGTGAATTACCGTGTTTACGCTGTGGATGCTGGACCTGTTTTTGATAAAGTGTTTGCAGCGCAGAGATGATGGCTGGGCGAGTTTTGCGAGGTTCAAGCACTTCGTCAATATGCCCGGCTTGTGCAGCAGCATAGGGATTTAGAAACTTATCCTTGTATTGCTCTGTCAAAGCAGCACGTTCCTTATCGGGATCGTTTGACTGTTCGATCTGTTTTCCGTATAAAATGTTAGCAGCACCTTCAGGACCCATTACCGCAATTTCAGCGCTCGGCCAGGCGAATGTGAAATCCGTTCCGAGATATTTACTGCTCATAACAATATAAGCACCGCCATAAGCTTTGCGTGTGACCACACTTACTTTTGGAACGGTTGATTCGGAGTATGCGAACAATACTTTTGCACCATGCCGGATGATGCCGTGATGTTCTTGGTTTACACCGGGTAGAAAACCCGGGGAATCTACAAAGGTGATGATCGGAATATTGAAACAATCGCAGAAGCGTACAAATCGACAGATCTTGTCAGATGCATCAATATCAAGCACTCCAGCCATAAAGTTGGGTTCCTGCGCGACAATACCAATGGTATTACCATCCATTCTGGCAAACCCGATAACAGCATTGGGAGCGAAGGTAGATTGTAATTCCAGGAAGGATTTCTGATCCACGATGCGTTGAATGACTTCATGCATGTTGTACGGTACGGCTGCATCGGCGGGGATGATGGAATCCAGTTCGGAATCCATACGAACAGGGCTATCGGTCGTAGCTGTGAATGGGGGATTTTCTGCATTATTGGCAGGTAAATAATGCAAGACGGCACGGCAAAGTCGCAGGGCATCACTTTCGGTTTTTGCTGTCAGGCTAGCGATGCCACTTTTTGCCAGGTGCACATCTGCTCCACCTAAATTTTCAAAATCCACCTCTTCACCGGTAACGGTTTTTATCACGCTTGGTCCGGTCAGGAACATGTAGGATTGCTTCTCAACCATGATGATGAGATCGGTGAGCGCTGGGGAATAAGCTGCTCCCCCTGCGCAGGGACCCAGGATGATGCTGATCTGGGGAATGATGCCTGAATAGAGAGCATTGCGTCGGAAGATCTCTCCGTAACCGCCCAAGCTGTAAACACCTTCTTGAATGCGTGCCCCGCCGGAATCGATCAACCCGATGATGGGAGCTCCATTTTCATAAGCCAGGTCCATCACGCGGCAGATTTTGGCGCTTTGCATTTCACCCAGGGCGCCGCCCATCACGGTGAAATCTTGTGCATATACAAAGACAGTGCGCCCATCGATCAGCCCGTAACCGGTCACCACACCATCCCCAAGATATTTTTCATCCTGTGTGGTAGCGTTGTCGTCACGCGCGGTAATCAATTGACCGATCTCACGAAAACTACCTGGATCGAGCAATTCGTCCAGACGTTCTCTGGCAGTAAGTTTCCCTTTTTGGTGTTGCTTATCGATCCTTTTCTCGCCACCCCCAGCCTTGGCTCGTTTTTGCAATTCTGCAAGTTTTTTCAATTGGCTTTCATTATTCATTGTTTACCCTCGTGGAATCGATATTCCATATTATATAAAAATAATTTTGAAATTTATTAAACCAGCTTAGATTGTAAGAGAAAAGAGACCAATGCGGAAGGTACTTTTATACTAAGTTTTCCTGATTGGTAGCGTTTTAGAAAGTTTTGTTTCAACAAAAGTATTTTAATACAGTTGTGGGGGAAGATTACGTGCAACTCCTGAAAGATACCCTGTTGGGGCAGGGCACTCAAAGAATGCTGATGACAATGGCGATACTCAACAAAAGCGTTGTGATAAGACCAGAATAGGATGTCAGAAAAGCGTAGGGGCGCAGGCTCTCATTCTTGTAAAGAAAAGGAATCAGAATTCCATCTAGGATATTCAATAGGAGGGCAAGGATGGGAATGACAACAAGGTTGCTGGTGGATTCAAACAGTACAGTTCCAACTTGGATAGTTTCCCTGTTATTTGCCAAAAATCCAACCAGTACGAACAAACCAAGGTTGAGAAGAAAACTGAATGCAATGGGTAAGTACAGGTGAAGATTGGTTCGGATGGTTATGAAAGGAGAATCTACACTGATGGATTTCCGTTCCAAAGGGGTGATGGATCCGAGATAGACTGACTCCTGCAGTCCTTTTTGAAAAGCGTCCGCATCCGAAGGGGAAAGGAAGATCACTTCCTGTGTGGTTCCGATCAAAAAGGCATCCTGCTGCTGGGTGGCGAAAAACAGGATGTCTCCCAGCTCGGGGGAATATGTCTTGCCGGTGAAGATGCCTAACTTCGCGGCGGTTGGAAGCGGGATGCTGTACCCCATCTGGTCGACCGGGCGGATCCATTCGATCTCTTGAATGGGGATGACCATTTTTTGGTATCCCCATTGGATGGTCAACCCTTCTCTATCAATGCGATATTTGCTACGCAGGATGCGCACCATCTGCATGACTAACAGTAGGAAGGGGATCAAAATCAGGATCGCTGCGATCCTCAGCAGGATGCGAAAACCGGGATTTTCCAGGGTGTTCGCTACAAGAATACAACCCATACTGATACCAACGAGGAACAGGCACAATAGAAGAATGTTCTTGATGGTCCTTTTTAGCGGAAGTGCGAATACCTGCTCATCGTTCATAACTATAGCGATTTTCGAATTCCCTCACAAACCGCCATCACCTGCTCTTCGCTCATGACACTGGAGAAAGGCAGCGCCAGACCGCGATTTCCAAGATCCTCGCTGACGGGATAATCACCGGGTTGATAACCGAATTGCTCCATAAGGTAGGGCTGCAGGTGGATGGGGAGAAAATACGGTCTGACGGGGATTCCATTGGCGATCATGCGGCGGGCGAATTCATCTCGATCAAGGGATGCATCTACCCGAATCACATACACGAACCAGCTCATCTGGGTGGTAGTGGGTAGGATGTGAGGAGTTTGGATCAGATCGAATTCTTGTAAATAAGTTTCATACCATTGTGCCACTTGTGCTCTCGTTTGCAGCATGTGGTCGAGGCGCTTTAATTGCGAAAGACCCAGAGCAGCGCTCATCTCATCCAGACGGTAGTTATACCCCAGATAGGTGTGCTGCAACCAGGCATCACCGGGTGCGCGACCTTGGTTGCGCAGAGCTTGCATGAAAGCGGCAGCTTTCTCATCATCTGTTATGATAATGCCGCCTTCACCGGTGGTAATTTGTTTGTTGGGATAGAATGCAAAGACCCCATACGTGCCGAGTGTTCCCGCTTTGCGCCCTTTATAGGTTGCTCCCAGTGCTTCACAAGAATCTTCGATCAGCGCTAGGTTGTTCTTTTCACAGATCTTTTCAATTGGGTCATAATCAGCCGGTTGTCCGAAAACATCCACGCTCAAAACAGCTTTGACAGCGCCGGGTTTTTCCCCTCCCCGGCGGGGAATCCATTTGGCAGCCGCAGCCCCTCCATTTTTAAGATCGTTAATAGCCTGTTCTACCTGTTTGGGGTCCATGTTCCCGCTGATGGGATCGATGTCAACGAACACCGGGATGGCTTTTTCAAACAGGATAACGTTGGTCGAAGAAATGAAGGAAAATGGGGTGGTGATGACGATATCTCCCTGTTCCACTCCCGCTGCCCGAATGCAAAGGTGCAGCCCGGCAGTGCCGGAGTTGACCGCGATGGCATACTGGCTGCCGGTGAATTCCCGGATAGTCTGCTCGAATTGCTCGATCTTTGGACCCATACTTAAGTAGCGGGTGTCCAATACCTCCAGAACTGCCTGGCGGTCTTCTTCATTGATCTCCGGGGAGGACATCGGAACAGATTTTTCTTGTCTTTTAGTCATGCGATCTTCCTTTGTAAGTGGATCATCGTTCTAGATGGTTAATGTCGTGAAGCGATTTTTTGTAAATAAGGGAGTACCTGCTCCCTTGGCAAGATATGTGATGTTTCATTCGATCTGGATTTTATTTCAATTCCGCCATTTGATAAAGCCCTGGCGCTGATCGTAATGCGATAGGGCATTCCCAGCAGATCGGCATCGTTGAATTTTACGCCAGCACTGATATCACGATCATCATACAGCACGCTGATACCAGCTGCTAGCAATTGTTCATACAAATCTTCGGCTGTGGGTTGCACCGCTCCGTCCTTATCCTTGATGGAAAGCATATGGATATTGTAAGGCGCTACCTGCAAAGGCCAGCACAGTCCGTTCTCATCGTGATGTTCTTCTGCAATGCATGCCATCAATCTTCCCAAGCCTATGCCGTAGGAACCCATTACGATCGGTTTACTAGCCCCATTTTCATCCAAGTACTGGCACTCCATTTGCTCGGAATAGAATGTGCCCAATTTAAAGATATTTCCCACCTCAACCCCCCGCTGGCTGGATAAAGGATGACCACACTGTGGACAGAGAAATCCCTCTTCAGCGCTAACAATATCTGCGATGATATCTGTCTGGTAATCACGACCAAAATTAACATTCTTCAGGTGATATCCACTTTGGTTGGCGCCGACTGTGAGATTCCGCAAGTGCGGAATCTGGTCATCAACCACGACCAGGGTATTTTTAATACCGATCGGAGATGCATATCCGGGTACCGCGCCGCTCAAGAGGATGTCCTCTTCTGTTGCGGGTCGCAGCCCGCTTGCCTGGATGGCATGCGCGAGCTTGGCTTCGTTCAATTCCATATCCCCGCGGACGAGTGCCAGCACCAGTTTCTCCGTGCCGTGCATCTCCGCCATGAGAAAAACCGCTTTGGCAGTGCGTTTAGGAGAAATTTGAAGAAATTCCACTAGGTCCGCAATGGTTTTCTTCTCGGGTGTTACGATCTTTTCTACTTCTTTTAAATCCTCTGATGAATTATGGTCTTTTTGAAAGGTCGCGACCTGGCGATTGGCAGCATAGGAACAGGAACTGCATAGCATGATGGTGTCTTCCCCGATCGGGTTCAGGTACATGAATTCATGCGCCTGCACGCCACCCATCATCCCTGAATCTGATTGGATGGCTATTACTGGTAATTCGCAGCGTTCGAAAATACGGTGATAGGTATTGTAGTGTGCCTGGTACTGTACTTCGAGCCCTTCTTCATCACGGTCCAGACTGTAGCTGTCGAGCATGGTGAATTCGCGCGCACGGATCAAACCTGCCCGTGGACGGGGATCATCGCGCCATTTTAACTGGATCTGGTAGATCAAAGCTGGCAGCTGGCGATAGGATTGGATCACATCATGAACGATGGCGGCAACCGCTTCTTCATGGGTCATTGCCAGTACCATATCATGTCCATTGCGGTCCTTGAAACGCCCCATTTCAGCAGTGATGGTGTACCAGCGCCCGGTTTGCTGCCAGATTTCAGCCGGATGAACGATCGGTAGGGATACTTCCTGCCCACCGATGGCTTCCATTTCCTCACGAATGATGGATGCGATATTCCTCAATGTTCGTTGGGCAAGGGGCAGATAAGCGAAAATACCGCTTGCCAGCGGGCGCAAATAACCAGCCTGGGTCAGGTATTGATGACTGGCTGCTTCCGATTGCGCCGGAGAAGTGCGCAGTGTTTGGTTGAACAATCGTGAATATCTCATCGCGAATACTTTACTATCAATTGGAGGGTTGTTCTGCCGGGAGGGAATTATCTTCAGGTGGTTCGTTGAAATTGAAGTTGACCTGTTCTTCCATGGTGATGTTACCCCTTAAAAACGCACCTTCTTCTGTGGAAAATGCCACAATAGTTACATCACCCCATACATGTCCACTGCTGCGGATTTCCAATTTTTCTGCTGTGATATTGCCTTTGATGGCACCGGCTACAATGACGGTGTTTGCCTGTACATTTTCACAGGTAACACGACCGGTCTCACCCACCACTAACAACCCGTTGAGATTGATCTCGCCCTCAAATGTTCCCTCAATGCGTACACCACCTCTGCCCGTAATCGAGCCGCGCCAAATGATACCCGAACCCAATACGGAGGTAACCCGTTCGATGGGTGTGATATCGGCATGATCATTGGTGGTATTTCTACGAAACATAAAAAATTGCTCCTATACGGTTCTCGGTTTGGATTGCTCGCGAGGCGGCCACACCATGCCTGCGTAAACCCTTCCATTCTCGGGTACGTCCGCTTTGATGGTAGCTCCATTGGCAATGCGAGCGTATTGACCGATGTGAACACCAATGTTGACATTGACGTTCATGCCCAGTTGAGCATAGTCATCAATGATAACATCACCTGCCAGGGTTGCTCCAGGAGATAAATTGACACAACTGCCCAACACATTATCGTGCGAAACGACTACCGAGTTGTTGATCAGGGTGCCCATGCCAATCCGCGCATTCCCACTGACGTAGCTTTGCGCCAGCACCAGCACACCCGCTGCTAACCGTGCGGATGGATCAACGTGGGCGGTGGGGTGGACGATGGCAGGACAGACAAAACCTGCTTCTGCCAGTGTTGTGAACACATTGAGACGAACCTCGTAATTTCCGATTCCCCCGACAGAATTAACTGCCATGCGGATTCCACGTGCATATAAATCTGGCAGAACTTCCGCACCGCCTAAAACGGGCGAACCAATTACGTCCGTTCCTTTTGCCATACTGTCATCAACGATGCCTTCGATCGTATAGCATCCCAGCACGCGCACAGCCTCGATGACCATTTTGCTCAGCCCACCACCGCCATAAATGATCACGCGGGTGGGGTCATATTCAAATTCGGGTCTTTTTATTTTGTCCATTTTTCTTTCCTAAATTTTATATCATGGAATTATCGAATTGGTTCATGAGAGTTTCCGGCGTGATGGTTGCCTCAAACCGCCAGGGGTTGCTCTTCCATGGTTCCCCGGCATAATTGATGCCAATTCTGGGCGTGGTATGAACCAGTGTATCAGGAATTGTAATCCCATCTGCCAGGCGCAGCATACCATCGGGTTGGCATAAGTCATATCCATTGAGTGACCCATCAATGGCAAAGGCGCGCGTCAATTTAGCGGGCCCATCGCACCAGTGACTGGGTGCGATGGGCTGGCGGCGTTTGGCAATCAATTCCAGACCACGTGTCGGATACACGGCACGAATGAGAACAGCTGCCGGGTAGCCTTTAGCCCCTGTAACGCAGTTCAACAGCCAGTGCATGCCGTAAGTGAAATACACGTAGGCGTGCCCTGGTTCACCATACATGACCGCATTTCGTTTTGTTTTGCCGCTGCGCGCATGGCAGGCTTCATCCTGTTCCCCGTCATAGGCTTCCGTCTCGATGATAAATCCGCTGACGAGTTCGCCATGTTCTTCACGAATGAGTTGCTTGCCCAATAAATTTCTGGCTGCGGTAACCGCCGCTTGGGTGTAAAAAGAGCGCTCTACCATTCGATCTATATTTTTCATAATCTCTTGTAGATTTACGGGCAGGAGCTAATGTTGATAAGGGAACGCATGACCTTTTTCTGGTCATTTTCAATTGCAGCAATCTCCATGACACAGCTCTGTTCAAAGAGAGCTCGTTCATCCTGGTCGAGCGTATCCCACCAGGTCTCGTCAATATAAATATACTCAAATCCATAGGATTGAAACTTTTGCAGGGTAGGTTCATCGCGTAGCTGCTCAAAATCGGTTTGCGTATAGGTATTTGATTCCAGCAGTGTAGGGTTTCCGCTGATGACTGCAGAGCGCCAGCTCATACTGGATGCATCGTAGACCAATGCATCGGGCTCCAACTTTCCCCAAATTTGTGCGCTGATACGCGCATCCCAACCATCAATCCCTTCTGCCAAGATGGGTTGCCCCAATGCAGATAACTGTTCTGCACCCACCACCAGACCACCAACTGCCATTGTGAGGAGGCTGAAACTCTCGATGATTTTTACTCCCAGCTTTTGAGATTTCCACTGATCGAGGATAAAGAGCAAAAAAAGCAGGAGCAGGATGGATAAACCATACCCTGAAAAGCGGGTGATGTCTCTCGCGGAGGATGGGTAGGTGAAGAAAACCGGAATGAGCAACCCCACTAGAGCGCTGATGAAAAGCGCGATACCGGCTGTTTGGAAAGCCTTTTCGGTATGATTTTTTAACCATTTCCAGATAGCGGGAATGGTTAAAATAATTGGACCAAGTTCACACAACCCTACGACTAATTGGGAGGGGTTAAAAATGGATAATGCTCCCAGATGACCGGAGAAGATGACCGGAGACCTGTTGAAAAGGAACAATCCTCCTTCCGTGATGTGTGCATTGACCGTCGTGGAATCCGAAAAGATTTCATGCAAAATATTGCGAGCCATTTCGGTCACCGTGCCACCTTGTAACAGCACGATCGGGATGGAAATGATACTCGCCACAACCAGTGTTTTTAACACGTGATTCTCTTGATATGTCTTCTTCACCAGAGCATGGATACCCAGTAAGAGTACAGTCACTGCCAGTAGCAGATAGGTTGTTTCCCAAGTGAGCGCCAGCTGTGCAAAAAGAATACCCACCAGCCATTTACCCTCTTTTTCAGGCTGTGAGGTAACTAGAAGGAATATCATCAGGACGATTGCCAAGGCGAAGGTTTCTGTCCCTGAGTGGGACATGATCAGCGGTTTGAGGATACCGTTAATGAATCCATAGGAGTATGCAGAGGGGGGACCCCCTCCGATCACCCAGTCAGCAAAGATCGCTTTGGAAAAAGGCAGTCCTATATCCTGGCTGGATCCCAAAAAGGTGATGCTGGCATCCAGGGAACTCAAGAATTGTTCAGGGAGCAGCATCAACAAAAAACGGCTGCCGCTCATGAAAACGTAAGCTCCACTGAGCAAGATAGGAGCCCACGATTTGCTGGAGAATCGCCTGGTCAGGCAATAAACAAGCAGGATGCAAAGTGCCCAATAGACCGCTTTGCTTATATCGAAGGCGCTCCACGGAAAGAAACCGCCTGTTTTCACCAAGCTGGCGCCTAACAGTTGAGACCCATAATGATACTGATAGAGGGTGGTTGGATTGAGCGGATTGTGCGGAGGGATATCCCCATTTGCCATCAGGGATATCAGGGTGAGATTTTTCCGTTCATCGAAAATGGCAAGTCCTCTACCGATCATGGTGAAAAACACGATCAGTGCCAACATTGATCTAGCTTGTATTAAAATCGTGCGCCAGCATGGGCTCTCATTGAATGGCTTTCCACGTGTTGAACGCCAGATTATCCCTGAGATAAGAATAATGGGAGCGGGAAGTGTGAATGCCAGATCGGGTGAGAGAAAATGCCCGGCGATGTTCGCCATCCAAAGATACACTGTCAATCCCACACCAAATCCAAGCAAAGGCGCTTCAAATTTCCTGATTTTAAAGCTCCCGGAAACCAGCAAAAATCCACCGCTACTGAACATTCCTGCTACTAGCATGAAGAGCAAAGGGGAGAGATTGTTGCTGGTGCGTAACCAATACATGTTCTAATCCTTTGTGGTTGGATTGTTCTGCGGCTTTTTACCTAGATCAGGAAGAAAGAAAACACCCGGTATGCTGCAGATCACGAAAGATATCCTGATGAGCAGAGCCAAAGCATAAGCACTCTCTGCCGGTACGTTCCCTAAGGTTGAAAAGAAGTAGGATATTGCCATTTCCTGGATTCCAAGACTGCCTATAGAAATCGGGAAGAGAGAGATGACGTAGCTCAAACTGTAGATGGCGCCCATTTTGAAGAAGGATAAGTCAACATGCAATGCTCGCAGGTAGATCCACATGGCGCTAAAAAAAAGGAACATATGCAAGAAGGTGTACCCCAGTGCTTCCAGCAGATAGCGAGGATTATTTCGCCACAGTTTCAGGCTATCCCAAATCTTTGAGAAAAACTTCTTGATGGATTCCCACACCTTTTTAAAGATGTCAGAAAAAGCCAGAGCAAAAGGCAGCAGGAATAGCCCCGATGCGGCAAAGGGATTTTCGGGAGAGTTTATCCACATGGAAAGACCAAAAGGCATGAAAAAGAACATGCCGGTAAAGCCGATGATTCGATCCAAGATCAAGGAAGAGGTAACGTAAGCTGCCTCCAGATTCGCTTGTGTTCCCATCATCAAGCGCACCACATCCCCTCCTACGCTGGTGGGTAGAAAATTGGTGGAAAATAAACCGGCAAAGGTGATTTTTAGGCTGTTCACGAATGTAGGTTTAGGCTCGTTTATTTTCAATAATGCATTCCAGCGGGCGGCTACTGCAAAGCGCGAGCCCATCAGCAAAACAATTGCAGCAAGCAAGGATGGGATGGGAATGCTTTTAAGGATATTGAAAATTTCATGCGTATCCTGGCGAGTGAATTGATAGATAAAAAGCCCTACAGCCGCGATGGTCAATAGCCAGCGCCAGATGGGGGTGTTCTTATTGGATGGCTGTGTTTTGTCAGATGATTCCACAGGTTACTCCTTGCTCAACGGGTGATCAGTCGCTGCAATTCGCCCGCTGGTCTGGGTATGTATATTTCAGTGTCAGTATACCGCAGCCAGGCGATGGGTGTGTAGTATTTCATTAATGGGATGGTGATATTGCGTACCCAAGCATTATTTTCTTCCGGGAAAGCATCTGATCTATCCTTGAAGTTGATGTATTGTTTGTTGATAATGATCATATCAAAAGAATGGGAGGCAAGCTGGTCATAAAACTGCTGTAAATAAGTATCCTGGTTGGAAATTGCCATCTCCATTAATTCTAATAATTCGTATTCGGGGATTAAGGTTGTGTCGGTTACATACCCGAATGTTAGCAGCTGGCGCTGGTTGATGAATAGGATGTGGCTGTCGGGATGATGGCTGTTAATGGTTGCAACATATCCATTGATCTCCTCGAGGTCATGCTGGAGCGATTCAGCGGAATAGTTGGCACGCGGCGACCACGCAGCCAACGACCAGAAAAAAGGCTGTAGCAGCATTACCAGTAAAAGGAGCTCTCTTAAAAATGTTGATGTGTGGATGCTGGTCTTAATTTGAATGTGGGAGAATTCAAAGTAGTATACGATGGTTAGCAGCAAAAGCATGAAAGCATCCATATTGTGTAAATTGCTTCCGCCACCAATCTTGACGCTGACTACCAACCCTCCGAAGAAGAAAACGGACAACGCCAGAATGATGAATGTGCGTAAAACCCTCTTGTCTGTGTTTTCTTTATTAAATAGGCGCAGAGATAGCATTATCAAGCAGGGTGCGCACAACCACAGGATACCGGTCAGAATGCCTTTGGGGTAGGTTGTTCCCGGTAAAAGACGATTCCACAGCAGATCGGCGGTGAAGCTGGTGGTGAATTGCTCCACATTTGCATTTCCTGAAAGCGGGATATAGACAAGATTTGCTAAAAAACTGGATATAACTCCAACTGCAATATAGATTAGAGGCTGTTTGCTGTATTCCCAGATTGAGCTTTCTTCAGATTTACGGTCTTCCAAGAGATACAGAAGTGCTGCCAGTACACCGGGCAGAGGGTACCAGTTAATGCGGCTGATGCCTGCCCACATAGATGCTGCACAGACAACGATAAGTGACTGCCAGAATTTTTCTTTATTGAATCCAATGAAAATCAAAATAGCGCTAATCAGTAGATGATAATAGACAGGTCCCTGTTGTAAAAAAAGGAAACCAGCACAAACCAGGATCACCTGCCACCAGAAGTTGCGCAGCTTCAAACGCTTTACAAGTGTGATCATGCACAGCAGCGTGGTTGAGATCCATAAGAATACCTGCCAGGCGCGGTGAATAAAAATACTGCTTTCCCCGAATAGAAAGGGGATGCTTAACACAAGATATCTGCTGGGATGAAGAAAAGAGAGTGGAATCTTCTGCCCGTACAATTTTTGTGCAACCGTCAGGGATGCATAATAGTAGCGACTGCCCTCAGACCATGCCAGAGTGAAGGGATTACTGGAAATGTCGTTTAAATAGGTCCCGCACTGGTAGCAAACTCCCACGAATAAAAGACTGAGTAGAAAGAGAGTATTGTAAGGCACTTTTTCATACATGCTTTTCAATAAACCCGAGATGATAAATGCCAGCGCCATCACAGTAGCAACCCTGTAGGCATAGTCATGGTAATAATCATCAGCCTGGATGAATACGAGGTAAAGAAAAGCAACAATGAGAAATCCGATGATGAGGAAAGCCAGTATCTTGATTTTCCCAAAGGGTCTGAATATTTTTTTGACCGATCTTTTTACTTGTGATTGTTCGTGTGTGAAATATCGCACGAGTGTGAAAAAGGCAAGTACGGCACTTGCTTCAATTAATACCATTTGTATGTTCCCAATGGATGGAGTAAAGAATGTGCCGCTTTGGACGCCTTTGTAAAAGGACATACTGGACAGGAAAGTGAATAGTACCAGCATCAAACTTGGGAAGAAGGTTGACTTTTCAAAAGCTCGGATTACTTTTCTCATTGATATGTCTTTCATTGAAATGGTGTTAATGATAATTGTATCTGTAATTATCTGGCTCGCCATTTAATGAACATTTGAAACATGCACTAGTCCTAAAAGGAAAGTGGCTTTTCATGCAGGATTTTTGCGGGGTTTAGGGAAAGAAGTTATAGGAGTGCAGTTGGATTATCGATTATCGGGTTTCTTTTTATTTTGAAAGCGCTTGTCCATTTCCATAGTCTTTTGCAAACCTTGCCTGAGAGTCACGCTTGGTTTATAGCCCATTTTTTTCTCAGCCAAAGAGATGTCTGCACACATTCTGGAAGGACCTGTGTCATGGTGCTGGTTGTGAACAATTTCTGGTTTGGTATCGCTGATATCCATGACCGTTTTAACGATATCATTCACAGAAGTTTCTTTCCCACTACCAACATTGATGATCAGACGATTCAATCCGGATGTTGTAGCTGCATTCATCATAGCGTTGACCACGTCATCCACAAAAACATAGTCGCGCGTTTGTTTTCCCTCGCCATGCACCACGATTGTACCGTTGTCAAGAGCTTGTTTGATGCAGTAAGGAATGACGGGTGCGTGCGCGGGTGGCAGGTGCTGTTCCGGACCGTATGCATTGAAAACGCGCAGAATCACAGTTTCAATCTTCCAAAGTTCACCAATGGTGTGAATGTAATATTCTGCTGCCAGTTTTGAGACTGCGTAGGGTGATTGGGGGTGGGGGCGTAGCGTCTCGCGCATCGGTTGATTTTTTTGATTCCCGTATATCGAACCGGATGAGGAAAAAATGACTCGTTTTACTCCCACATCGCGCATGGCTTCCATCAGGGTGACGGTTCCCCCAACGTTTACCAGATTGTATTCTCGCGGATAGAGCACAGATTCAGGTACGATCACTCGAGCTGCCAAATGGTATACGCAATCGACCCCCTGCAGCAGGGTCCATAATTTGGGGCGGTCATTAATATCCCCGCGCACCAGATGTACATCAGGAGATAGTCGATCTGGATCGCCGGTGGAGAGATCATCCAGACCAACCACACTGTGCCCATCACTTACCAGACTGTTCGCAAGTGGAGCCCCTAGAAAACCAGCAACACCGGTGATGAGAAATCGCATAGTGATTCCAATCTTGTGGGAAAATCCTGATGGCATTATAGCATATTTAGGATTGCTCGTTTTTGCATCGAAAGCTATTTGAGAATTGTAATAATCAGGGAGCATCGCGAAGAATGAAGTAAAATGGTGAAAATCAAAAAAGAAAGAGCCTATGAAGAAATATCATTTTCTCACCGCATTGTTCGTCATGATCATTTTCTTGGGTAGTTTCAACTCTGTCAGTGCACAATCTGACGTAACACCCAATTTGCCGGAGGAAGCTGATGACATGGCGTTATGTTTGCCAGGAATCTATTTAGAAGATCCATGGGATTGCTTGGCTTTGGGTTCTTCCGAGATTTTAACCGATTTAGCAATGAATGGATTGACCATTCCTTTGCAACCATTGCCCGCAGTCAGACCCGATTCCAATTTGATCAACCTGGATCAGAAATATGCTAAATTAAATTTACAGGAGGGTGTGCAGGCAGCTTTTTATCCCAATCTTGATTCGGCGGTTGCGGGGATTAATGCTTTTCGTTTCTTACCTGCAGGTGAACTGCTTTATATTACTTATACTCAACAATCGGATGTGAATGGTGGTCATTATGTGCAGGTTGAGTCTGGAGAATGGGTGCGGGCTTCACCGACCAATTATTCCCCATTTCAGGGTTTACAGTTCAATGAAACACCCCCCAATGGATTTGGTTGGATACTGGATCAAAATAATCCACGTGAAGAACCAGGATACCAGGCTGCCACCATCAGTGAAAATCTGACTCGGGAACAACTTGTGCAAGTATATGACCAGGTAGAGATGGATAACACGGTCTGGTATATGATCGGATTGGGTAAATGGGTTGAACAGCGCTATATCGGCGTGGTCAATTTGATGGATTCTCCACCCGAAGGTGTGACCAATGGACGTTGGATCGAAGTGAATCTGGAACAGCAAACGCTGGCAGTTTACGAAAATAGCCAGCTTGTATTTGCCACCATCATCGCAACCGGGGTGGATCCTTACTTTACCCAGCCTGGTCTTTTCCATATCTATGAAAAAAAGGAGCTGGAGACTATGACGGGCTCCTTTGCGGCAGGCAAGACCGATTATTATTATCTTGAGAATGTCCCCTGGACGATGTATTTCGATCAGAATCGCGCCCTGCATGGAGCATACTGGCGTGCTTTGTTCGGATATCCCCAATCGCATGGTTGTGTGAACTTATCAGTAGCAGATTCACACTGGTTGTTCAATTGGGCGCAGGTGGGGGACTGGGTGTATGTGTGGGATCCTAGCGGGGAGACCCCAACCGATCCATCCTTCTATGGGCAGGGTGGAGCATAGAAATAAGCTAATCCCTCAAAAATTCCATTTGCTGTTAGGACTAAAAAACCACCAGAAAAAATCTGGTGGTTTTTTGAATTCGATTGGATACGTGAGCTAGAGATTGTAGATCTTTCCGAATTTATCCTTGAGGTAACGGGTGAATGGTGCGGAATTGATCTTTTCACCGGTGATCTTCTGAACCAATTCTTGCGGTTCATATTTGGCACCATATTGGTGGACGTGTTCCCGATACCACCCCAGGATCTTAGAGAATTCACCTGCTTCAACCTGTTCGGCTGTATCAGGGTTATCCTGCAGCATCCGATCCCATAACTGGACGGATACTAAATTCCCTAAGGCATACGTGGGGAAATATCCGAATAATCCGGATGACCAGTGTACATCCTGCAGAACACCTTGTCTATCATTGGGTGGAACGATACCCAGATAGGCATTAAATTTTTCTTTCCAGACCTGAGCAGCGTCTTTGGCTTGAATGCTGCCTTCCATCAGACCAATTTCCATCTCCAGGCGCAGCATGATGTGCAGGTTGTAGGTAGCTTCATCTGCTTCGATACGGATAAGGGAAGGTTCAACTTTATTGATCCCTTTGTAGAAAGTGCTCCCATCAATATTTCCCAATTGGGAGGG
>LDZU01010430.1_pt1 | contig 82817 bp, 72 predicted proteins | sample 615531 | NCBI WGS metagenome assembly LDZU01 (sample SAMN03408293, study PRJNA278302) | terrestrial metagenome | isolation source: oil reservoir sample SB2 | place: USA: Alaska, North Slope, Schrader Bluff formation | collected 2011-09 | reverse complement strand
ATTAAGAACATCCACTGCTATCCCCTCAAATTTTATGGATCTCGAAATTGTTTTCTTTATTTGCTGATTGAAAATAAATTTGTAAACGATATAATTTTTTATATAATTACTTTGTCAAAGGTATTTTGTATGAAAATTGAAAGGGGATAACAATGATCCTGATTGGTGAAATTGTACTTACAATAGTTGTGTGTATACGGATGCAGCAAGCTGGGAAAAAATGGGGATATGGTCTTCTTCCTCTGGTTTTGGCGCTCATCATTGGATTTTTGATAGGAATATTAGGAATGGTTTCATCAAATACCAATTTGATCTGGATGGACATCATAGTTATAGCTATCCTGATCGTAATGTTTGTGTCAAACAAACCTCAAGCTAACTCTATTGAAACCTCGGAAAATGTGACCAAAACCCAGTCACGGGAAAACTTAATAGAAGACAATAAAAATTGATACCAAAGGAATATAATTATTCCTGCATTATCTCACTTGCTGAGCCAGAACAACCAATTCTTATCCAAGATTCTTTCATTAACCCCAACGATACTCTCAACTAAGTTCTGTATTACACAAACGTCGTCATTGCGATCACGTTCCTAAAAATAAACTTTCTTATGACAGAAAAGCCATCCTCCGGATTTATGATCCGGAGGAATTGGTATGAATAAAGCATGCTGAGTGCAACTTGAAGCGCACCAACTGTTCTTTTTAATAAATGTGTGTGGCTGTTTCCAAAAACAGATTGACAAAAAAGATAAAAGAAGGACGGGGGCGAAATAGAGAAGAATATTCTCGCTCGAGAATAAAAAAGCCCCGCGTAATTTCGCGGGGCTTTCAATTTGGCAGTCCGATCTATGGGTAGTTTTTGTTGTCGAAAAGATTGTAGGTGATGTAGTCCTCATCAAGATTGTAAAACTTGATGGCAATCTTCTCCTTCCACTGCAGTTCGGTTGGGATATTAAAAGTGGCTTCGAAAGACCCACCGTCGGCAGAGTTGATGCCTGCCACGTAATACCAGGTCTTTGCAGTAGAGACACCATCTTTCATGTATACACCAAACATGTCATTCGCTGGGAAATACTTGGTCTCTATTTTGACGGATTCTCCCTTTTCCACTTTTAGGATTGTAAAGGTCGGGAAGTCATTTGGGATATAGGTCGTGGAAGGAGTTGAGGTGGGGTAGTAGGTTGTTGTTCCTGAAGAACCAGTGGCATTATAGAACCAGTCATAACTGTAGTAGGGGGAATCCTGGCTTTCTAGCCGGATGGAAATGATCTCTTCCCCCATTAATTCTTCAGGGATATAGAATTTTGCTTTAAACGATCCCCCATCACCAGTGTAAAGTTTGGTCACCAGAGTCCCGTTGATGCCCATCGTGCCGCGCAGTCCCATGTAAACATAGTACAGTTCTTTTTTGGGGAAAAGGTTGGTACTGATAGTGACCGATTCGTCTTCTACCACGCTCAAGATACTGATCGTGGGGTACGTGGCGGCTTGGGTGGGGGTGACGATTACGAGCAGCAGCATAAATGTAATGAGTAAGGTTATTTTCTTTTTCATGATCTCCTCCGTGATCAAACCTTCAAAGGACTAACAATTCATCCTTTTCTTTGTTTCATAAATGAAATTCCATTAGGGAAAAGCCTAGCTAATCCCTAATTCACCTCTCATTATAGCCATTTTTTTGTGGATAGCAACATCACTATAGAAGTTGCAATAATTATGCCAGATTGAATTTTAATCCTTCTTTTGCGTAATCTTTCAATTCGCTGATGCTCAGGTCCTTGATCCCCAGCTTTTCTACTGTGCGACCGGTGCGGTAATAATCTGTTTTATGGATGATACATGCCAGACGAATGATGCTATCCATGGCGCGCACAGAGATGCCGTACTGTTTGCCCAGTGAGGCGATCGGAACCAGGCTCATGGGAACATCCTCGAAGATATAGCGGTGCGAAAGTGTGGATGGTGCTTTAATGCCGTAGTAGCCAGTCTGGTTGTGAATGGCTTCATGCAGGTCTTTGCCATGAACATTGTATGCCAGCTCCAACCATTCCAGCGCAGTGCGGGCACGGATACCTACTGCAGAAGCGACAGTTACGCGTTCCCGGTCTAATGACTCAAGCACCAGAGCAACCGAAGGAGTGACCCCATCAATGTAGAATTCGAAATCACCATGGGTAGATTCAATGCGACCTGCGTTCAGGATGGTTAAAGCGGGGTGGAAAATAGCACCCATATTATTCAACCCAGTATGCAACACATCGTGACCCTCAATGAACTGGGGATAAACATCTTCAATGGCTTTCAGGACGATTTCAGTCTTGATTGCGGGTAGTGCGGCAATGGGTACGGCTTCTTTGATGCGGAAGATACGCGCCTGGGCAGGTCCATCTGAGCGGCTGGCGTAAATGAATGTTTCCGCTTCTGATACGATCACATCTGCTTTGCACCCCTGCCTTTTCATGGTTGTATCGAACTCGATGGCACCGAAGGTGCGACCGGGATTGAGTAGGATGATTTGCCCATCCTTAAGATGGGGAGAAATGATACTGGCTACATCACTGTGCCCTGATGAGGGAACAACCACCATGATTACTTCGGCGTTCTCCAGAGCTTCTGCAATATCCGAGGTGGCTTTATCGATCTTTCCAAAACCCTGTGGACCACCAGGATAGCTTTCCAGATCGATCCCTTTGCGTTTGGCGATCACCTCAATATGGCTGAAGGTTCGATTGTAAAGAGTCACATTTTTGCCCATCAGAGCGAGGTGCGCTGTCATGGCTTTACCGCCATTACCGGCGCCGATAACAGTGTAATTATTGGGGTAGGTCATTGGGTTCCTCCTGTTTATAGATATTGAGCAAGCCGCTCTTCTTCTGGAAGAGGATTGCCATTGTCACGGATCGCCTCACAGGCTCCATTCAGTATGGTTGTCTGTATCGCGCCCCTGGCGAAGGGGCTGTTTTTCAAGTGAGGTGCATCAAGAATTCCTGTTTTGACAGCCTGAGAAAGGTTCTCGGCATCGGTGAAAGGATCGTTAGCTTTCCCTTTACCCAGCTTTTGGATCGCCTGCAAGGTGGTGTGGGCTTGGTTAAGCAGATGTTCCTTTCGGCTTTGAATGACCGGGTCTTGCAGCATATCAGGTTGCCCATGCAGGGCATTCGTAATGGCTCGTTGTGCCATCAAACTGGCTGCGATCACATCCTCCGCACTGGCTGCGTGATGAGCTTCCGTGTGTCCGACGATGTGAATGATATGCGGTTTTAATGCCATCTGCAAGTAGATGCTAGCTGCCAGGTGGGCGCGCGCTGCATTATCTTCCAATGGATAGCTGAGCAAGCCGGTGCGGGTCTGGCGCCAGATGCGAAAATCCTCATTTTCCAACGGAGCACAGATTTCCAGGCAAGCTTGCATCTTTGCCAGGTCCATCGCATCCGAAGTTCCCGGAGGGCTGTTGAACATCATTTGTGCAATATAATCATGCACGCCAAAAGCACGGGCATTATATGCAGAAAGATAAGCAGCAACGACAAAAACAACATCGGGTGCATCGCGCATTCCCCAGTGATGGGGTTCATTCAATTCGACCGGTACATCGTGATCCCCATACCATTGGATCAGTTTCTGATGTTCTCTGATACTGCTCTCTACATCAAAAGGTCCTCTGCCATCCATCTGGTTGAACCAGAATAAAGGAACAGCTGCCCAACAGATATGAATGATCTCATGGTACATCTCAGCCAGGCGGATAAAATCGTTTGTCCCCGAATATGTTCTCATGAGCGGGTAATTCCCGCAGCGCGAGGAACAGTACAATTTTTGGTAATCATCCGTGCTGCGAACTGGAACGCCCCCGGCACCGGTGCTGCGAGGGTTCTGTTTACCCGGGTGAAAAAAATTTTCCTGTGCATCCTGATCAATTCCCAATGAAATTACATCCAGCGCTTTGGCTTCCGCAATACGTTTGATGCCTTCCATGGTGGCTCGCATGCTTGGTTGACCATAGTGATGCCGCAGCAGCGGGAAGGGTTTTTTCCACAGAATTCTTTCAATGGTGGTCTGTGGGTAAATAGGTGACCCATGTTCGGTGAGGGCTTCTCCTCGTAGAAAAGTTGTGATCTCTTCCTGAGATTGTGTTCCATCAAACACAGAATCGAAGAAACCAAGTGCTTTTGCTCTTTCTGCAACAGGAGGAGTGCCGCCAAATGCGAACTGCACACCCTGCGCGCGCAGTTCGTCTGCTGCTTCGGCAAATTCCGCCAGCAACCGCTCGCCGGTTTCGGGCGTGAGCCGATAGGAGACTGCGACCATATCTGCTTTTACATCGTGTGCAGTTTGGAGAAATTTTTCCGTTGGAACGGCGGGTCCTAAAAAGATCGTTTTCCAGCCAAGTTGTTCAGCCAATCGGAGAAAATTATAGACCCCTGCGACATGCACACACTCGCCTATTGCGCCTGCAACAACTGTTTTCATTTTTAATCCTCAAGATTTATTTTTGGGTGTATGAATAGCAAATTCAATTATAGGCTACATCTATTAAAAATATATTTGAATAGATGGAACCTATAAAATGTTTTGTGGAATTAAAGGGTTTCAAAGTGCAAATTAGCTCCAAAAAAGTATTTCTGACAGGCGGTTCTTGGTTTTGGAATTCAACGCACTATAAAGGGTGGAATTTCTTTTCAAGCACGATTTATGAAACAAGCGAAGAATATATTTGTAAGGCTTTAACCAAGTCTGGATTTAATTTTCCAAATATCTCATGATTGTATCGTGGAATGATGCCAAGGGATGCAGTATGGTTCAGTCATCTGTTTTCGGACCGCATGGGTTCACAAGGAAATTCGCTGAATGGCAGGGTTATACCCGTGTGGGTTAATGCTATAAAATGGCATGCACGGAAGATAACTATTGATAGAAACTACCGTCGCTATAATGATAGTTCTTTTATTTTTCTGATTCTGTTCTTTCATCTAACTCATGTAGCCAGTTCTGAATAGTTGCATCAATCTGGTCTCTAATCTCTCTGAATTTATCCAACTTTGCCTGCGAATCTCCCTCAAATACAGCCGGATCTTCAAATGACCAATGTAATCTGATACCGGATCCTGGGAACACCGGGCAGCGTTCTTCTGCATCGCTGCAAACAGTGATGATGTAATCAAAGATCGGACCGTCAAGATATTTGGTGAGTGATTTGGAGAATTGCTCGCTTGTGTCAATTCCCAACTCCTGCAGAACTCTGATTGTATAAGGATGAATGGTGGAGGGCTCCAGACCGGCACTATATATAATAAAACGATTGGCAGCATATTTTCTCAATAACGCTTCTGCCATCTGGCTGCGACAGGAATTACCAATACATAAAAAAAGCACTTTTTTTCTATCGTTCACAACTACAGGCATAGCATCGATAGTACTTGAATTCGATTAAGAAAAGATGTAAGCACTATTAAGGTTTATTTAATATTTTTAATGAGTGTATTTGATGAAAAAGGGACCCCTTATTAGGGAAATATTTATATTTGCGAATATGTTACAGGCAGTGAAACGTTTTGATTAGGAAAACTGCCAATGTGAGTGCATTGTGTTTATTCTTGGTGCAATTAAATGGATAGGAACGATTCGGAATAAAAAAGGATAAATAATAAATATTGCTGTATGCTCACAATATTGCCCGGCTGGCGCGATTAAGGGTGCGTCTTTTTTTAGACCTATCAGGCAGGTGTGTTACCTTGTGAATAAAGGCATGAAAAAACCTTTTAAGTAGTGCCCAAATAGGTCTTTTTCACCAGCTCATTGTTTTGCAGATCTTGAGTTTTACCGCTTAAATTTACTTCTCCGGTCTGTAAAACATAACCTCGATGCGCGATAGCCAGTGCCAATTTTGTGTTTTGTTCTACCAACAACACTGTGGTTCCCTGGGCATTGATCTCTTTGACATTCTCAAAGATGCTTTCAAGCAGTAGCGGAGCTAACCCCATGGACGGTTCATCCAATAGCAGCAGTTTCGGTTTTGCCATCAACGCACGGGCTATAGCTAGCATTTGCTGTTCCCCACCAGATAGGGTTCCTGCAGATTGTTTGGAACGTTCTTTTAAACGAGGGAAAAGGGTGAATACATTTTCAACATCATGCTGGATGTTGTTATTGTCTTTTCGCGAATATGCTCCCATTTCAAGATTTTCGAGTGTTGATAATTTAGAAAAAACATGACGACCTTCAGGCACCATTGCAATCCCTTCCTGGACGATCTGGTGCGGTTCCATGCAGGTAATATCTCTTCCATTGAACAAGATTGATCCTTCTGCGGGGTGTAACAAGCCGGTAATTGATTTAAGAGTGGTCGTCTTTCCTGCTCCGTTCGAGCCAATTAAACAGACAATCTCACCTTCATTGACCTCAAAGGTCACACCTTTCAGGGCACAAATATTCCCATAGTAGGTTTTGATATTCTTTACTTCAAGTAGTGCCATAAGGACTGCTCTTTCTTTATTGGTAGATGGTATTTTTCTTACCTAAATATGCCTCGATAACGAGGGGATCGTTTTGGATATCTCTTGGTTTTCCCTCAGCAATTTTCGCTCCAAAATCCAATACGACGATCTTCTCACTGATCTGCATGACCAATTTGATGTCATGTTCAATCAGGATAATAGTGATACCCAATTCATCACGTAGACGGCGGATCAGTTTGATCATCTCCTGTGTTTCGGAGGGATTCATCCCGGCAGTTGGTTCATCCAGCAGCAATACTTTGGGAGTATTAGCGATGGCTCTGGCAATCTCCAACCTGCGCTGAGCGCCGTATGCGAGATTGCAAGCTATTTGGTCTCCGCAGCCCTGTAAACCGACAAAACACAAAGTTTGTTTTGCTCTATCCACCGCTTCTTTTTCCACCAAATAATGACGTTTTAATGAGAACAGTGAATCGGCAAAGGTGCTGTGAAGAATGGTATGTTCACCAGCCATGATATTTTCTAGCGTGGTCAAGCTGGCAAACAAACGAATATTCTGATAGGTACGCGAGATACCCTTTTCAGCAATCTTGTGAGGGGGCAGCCCGGTAATCTCTTTTTCCAGAAGTTGAATTGTTCCGGATTCGGGTTTGTAATATCCTGTGATGCAGTTAAAAAAAGTGGTTTTACCCGCTCCATTGGGACCAATAATACTGGAAATGGAAGCTTCTTCAATGTCGATATCAAGGTTGCAAATAGCTTCCAGACCGCCAAAACGTTTGGTTACATTGGTAGAAGTGATTATATTCACAATTGCACCTCTTTTTGTTTCGTGGTTGGTTTGGAATCGCAATTTTCCAATTGGGGTGGTTTGCGGGGTAAAAATCCTTGCGGGCGCAGAATCATCATGATGATCAAAAGCAAACCAAAGATGAGCATGCGATAATCGGATAATCCTCGCAAGATATCGGGTAATGCAATAAGTGCCATTGCACCGAGAATTACCCCATATTGATTACCCAGACCACCAAGAATGATAAGACACAGAATGTTAATGGAAACATTCATGTTGAAATTGTCGGGGAATATGGAACCCTGCCAGGCAGCAAAAATGGCGCCGCCGAGACCACCGATGAATGCGCCGAGGGCAAATGCCAATAATTTGTATTTTGAGGTATTAATGCCAGACATTTGTGCTACATCCTCATCTTCGCGCATGGCGAGCCAAGCGCGCCCAGTGCGAGAATGGATAATTCTGTTCAATACAATTAACAAAACTACGATTACAGCAAATATCAGGTAATAAAAGTGTGTACCTTTGTTAAATACAATCCCGAAAAGGGTTGGTTTATCAAGACCGATAATTCCCTGTGAACCATTCGTGATTTTTGTTAAATTCATCAACAGCATTCTTACGATTTCCCCAAAACCCAGCGTCACGATTCCCAGATAATCACCTCGCAGTTTCAGAACAGGTATACTGACCAGAGTACCAACCACGGCAGCAATGGACCCGGCAATAAAGATAACAATCCAGAATGGAAGATGGATGTCAAAGTGGGGGGAGGCGAGGAAGGCATAGGTGTAAGCCCCTATTGCGTAAAAAGCTGCAAACCCGAGATCAAACATACCGGCAAAACCAACATGCACCAGCAATCCCATTCCGAGGATAATGTACAGCCCGGCATATCCAATGATACGAACCCACAGATTTTTTTGTGGAAAATCGAACAAGGGTAACGAAAGGAGGGCTGCTAATGCAATCGTAATGAGAATGTTTCTTACGATAGGCTTACTGAAAAAGGTTATTAAAGTTGATTTAAATTTGTTCATGATTGCACCTGGCACTACAATTTATTTTTACCATCGCGACCGCCCAGAATACCAGTTGGTTTAACGATCAGCATAATGATCAGAATGGCAAAAGCTACGGTGTCTTTATAAACTGCAGGTAGAAATTGAATACTGATTACTTCAGCAAGACCCAGGATATACCCACCGAGCATTGCTCCTGGGATGTTCCCGATTCCACCCACAACTGCTGAAGTGAATGCCTTGATCCCTGGTGTAAAACCCATGGTAGGCTTGATTTGCAAATAAAAGATCCCGATCATTACTCCTGCAATCCCTGCCAATGCAGATCCGATGAAGAACGTACTCGAAATAATTCTGTTGACATTGATACCCATTAGTGCAGCTGTATCTTTGTCTTCCGATACAGCGCGCATGGCTTTCCCTAACTTAGTGTAGCGAACCAGAATGAAAAGCAAAACCATGAAAACGATAGCAATTGCCATAATTAGGATGCGGCTGTAGGAAATAAAAACTTCTCCCAATCTTATGCCGTCTGTTCCTAATAAACCTGGATAGGTTTTAACCATTGCTCCGCCAAAAGTCTTCGTAACATCAATAATTGCATTACCCCATGATGGGGGGAAGATGGTTTTTCCAGCTATACTGAGCGAGGCAAGTATTTCCCCGAATTTTGGGATAAGGCGGACAAATTCCTGAAGGAAAATAGATGTGCCGATTGCACTGATCAATGTTGCCAGTCTGCTGGCTTTTCGCAGTGGGCGATAGGCAAGTCTCTCAACAGTGACACCTGTTAGTGCCGCACCCAGTGCACCTGCTAAAAATGTAAAGATAATTGCTAAAACCGGGTGGCTTTCTGAAAAGCCGTTATTTGATAATTGCGTAATGGTGAAGTATCCGAAATATGCCCCGACCATGAAAATGTCACCGTGGGCAAAGTTGATCATGGAAAGCACACCGTAGACCATGGTGTAACCCAAAGCGATCAAAGCATAGAAACTCCCTACAGTTAATCCATTTATTAATTGTTCGATTAATTTCTCCATCTGGTTCCTCCGAAAAAGAGAAGATAAAGGGGGGATTTCTCCCCCCTTAGTAGGTTTATTGTCCGAAATCGTAGACTTTTACAGGAACCAGATCGCCATTTTCAGCTTTGAATACGGTAATCGAAACAACTTTCAGGTCACCATTTTCATCGAACTCCAGATAACCAGTGATACCACTGTGTGGTGTCGCGCGAACCTGATCAGCCAGCGTTTTCTTGGGGATTACCAGGTTGCCGTCTTCATCGACAGTCGCAACAGCATCGGCAGCATTCAAAATAATCATCGCTGCATCATAGGAGCCGGGACCATATGCAACAGGGGCACCAAACTGTTCGGTGAACTTTGCTTCGAATTCATCGTACCCGGTTGCACCACCAACAGCACCGAAGGTCATGAAGGCACCTTCTGCTGCGCCACCGGATGCTTCAACGAAGGAAGGAATAGATTTGATGCCATCAGGACCAAAGAAGACGCCTTCGAATCCGGCACCGCGCAATTGGTTGACCAGAAGTGCTCCTTCTGCATCCATACCTCCCCAGTAGACCGCGTCTGGATTGCCTTCTAGTATCGTGGAAATGACAGCAGAGAAGTCTTGATCTCCACGGGTAAGACCCTCAAAACCGGTGACTGTACCGCCATCTGCTTCAAATTTAGATTGGACTGCCAGGGCGATACCTTCGCCATAAATACTTTGATCATGAACGATACCCAACGTTTGCACGCCCAATTCGTTCATCAGGTAATCTACAGCAACTTCGGCTTGAAGATCATCGTTGGCGACAATTCGGAAGATATTCTCATAACCCTGGGCGGTAACTTTCACAGCAGTTGATGAAGGGGTGACCATCAAAACTTTGTTCTCGCCGTAGATAGCTGAAGCGGGAACAACGGTGCCTGAACACATTGGACCCACCACACCCAATAAGTAGGGATTTGCCGAGAATTGTTCTGCTACGGTTACACCAGGGGCTCCTTCGCACTGGTCATCGTTTCCTTCTACTGCGACTTCCCAGCCTTTCAAGTCTCCGAAATCCTGAATGGCAACGGTAACGCCATTGAGCATATCCTGACCATAGGCAGCATATCCAGCGGTTAAAGCAGAGGAAACACCAACAACTACTTTCTCACCCGCGGGAATGACGATATATCCCCATTCGTCTGTAGCACTTTCAGCTTCTTCGGCTGGTGCGGCTTCTTCAGCAGCAGCTTCTTCTGCCGGAGCGGCTTCTTCAGCTGGCGTTGCGCCACCGCAGGCTGCAAAAAGAACCATAGCGATGGTTAATGAAGCAATAATAAAAAATCGTTTAGACATTATTCTCCTCCAATAGGCATTTTTGTTGTTACTAATATGATCAAGGGCAGGTTCTTTTTTCGTGGCGCATCACCTCCTTTATATAGTGAGTAGAAATGATGAATGCTATATAAAAAAAAGAATTTTTCATTGGCATCTCTTTAATTCATTTAAGATCAAAGTCTGATAAAAAAGATACCTGGAGTAAATTGGCGCGATTATCCCACAAAAAAGGACAAATGTCAACTATTTAACCTGATAAATGTCATATTTGTATGACAATCAGGCGTTGGTGGTAGTTGTAAAAGAATTATCTGGAAGGTTGAATAAGAGAATTAAAATAATGGATCGTTTCTTCTGAAGGCTCTAAGCCGTATTCTCGAGAAAGTTGTTGTTTGCACTGTTCGAAAAGCCGGATAATTGCTGCCGTATTGCCAAATTCGTGATAAATGCCCATGGCATTACGATAGGCTTCTTCGTTGAAAGGTTCGTTCTTGATGATCAATCTGCTGATCTCCAATGCTTTTTCTAATGAGTTTATGCTCAAGTAAATATCATACAGCTTTCTCAGAGATTCGAGGTAGATGTCAAAATAGCGCTGCCTTTCGGCGCTGAACCAGGTAGCATCAACATCTGCCAGGAAAGGACCTTTATAGAGTTCAACAGCAGCCTCATATAATTTGATTTTTCTATCAGCATCATTTTCTTTTTCAGCTTGTGCAATATTCTGCTCAAAAGAAAGCACATCGTATTCAAAATCCAGTGAATTGTTAAACCGGTAGTAATTATCATGGAATACAACCGCGTTTGATCCGATTGCTCGGCGCATTCGATAGATTGCGTTTTTGAACCTTCGCTTTAATTCTTCTGTCGAAGAATCAGGCCATAAGATTACCCCAACTTCTTCCTTGGTCATCCCTTCTGGGTTGGAAAGGAAAAGAAAAAAAAGATCGCGGGAGGTCTGGGTCATCCAATCGGAGGTGGTGATGAGACGATTGTTTTGATAAACCTCGGTCTTCCCGAAACCGCGAATGATCAACTTTGGAGCTGCAAAGGGCACGACGGAAGCATGTTTACGGATGCGGCGGCGTACGTTTTGAATTTTCTTTTGGTAAGCAAAGTTAAGTTCCATGAGAAAATCAATCTGTTTTGAAATATCAGCTAATCCGGAGAAAGATTTTAAGTCGTTGCGTACCTCAAAGCAGATAGCTAATAATTGAGTGTTGGTAGAGGTAGAGCTTAACTGTTTTACAAGGCGATTGAGCACTTCCTTTGCTTCATTGATGTGTTTGTGTTTCAACAATACGAGCACCAGGTACATTTCAATGGTGAACAAAATAACCGATTGTCCTGAGCTGGTAAAATACTCCTGTGATTCCCGCAATAAATCCAACGCGCCTGTTAGATCGCCATAATAATACTTGAGGATGGCTTTTTCGACTTTGCATTGTTCGGATTCAAGCTGCGATCCGGATTTTTTTGCCTGATTATATGCCATATCCAGGAGGGTTGTAGCTTGTTTCAATTGTCCTTGAAGTGTTTTGATGCGAGTTTCAGCCAATCGTAGATAAAGAACGAGATATTGATCTTCTATATTCTGCGCGATCTCCATTGCCTGTGAATAAGCGTCCATCGCTTCTTCATTTGCATCAAGGTCTTTGTATAAATCGCCAATGCTTGCCAAGTCATATCCCTCTTCCCTATGATTCCCTCGAATTGTGGCATAGTTCATCGCTCTTTCAATGTTAAGGAAACTGTTTTCAAAGTCACCTTTTGCATGTTGCAATACACCCAGATTGTTGTAGAGATTTGACTGCCAGATTGAATCTCCTTTTTTATTCCATAGTTGTAAGGATTGGGTATAAGTTTTTTCCGCATCATCAAAAAGACCAAGTGTTTCTTGTATTGCCCCTAGATCAATCATAATCCTTGCGCTATCTTCATCCAGTTCCATTTCCTGGTATGAATCCAACGATTTAGTTACCCACGTTAATGCATCAGAAAGCATCCCTTGTTGATAATAGGTGGTTCCTATTGCACGCATGGCTTCTGCTCTTGTTGGGATCTTTCCCTTTATGTTTTTACACAAATCTAGTGCATGCTGTGCATCGGATAAAGAATCCTGATATTTACCTAGCAATCTCAGGGTTGTAGAACGTCGAACAAAATTCTCTGCGATCTGCACATTATCAGTTTCTACTTGCTGCTGCAGCTCAATCGCCGCGTTTAATAGCTCCAATCCTTGCGGTAAATTTCCTTTATTTACCTCAATGGTTGCTTTAAGAGATAATAAACGCGGGTTGCCCTGGATTCTATCTTCAGGGATGTAGGAGAACCAAGCACTCAGTTGTTTGATTCTACCCTTGGCTACAAAGGAAGATGCCCTCTCTTCGAGCAGGGTTATAATGGAATCTATGTCGCCCAGTTTGGAATAGATAACAAATACTCGTTCCCAGTCTTGAGCGTCGACATTATATTCAGCCAGTTTTATAAGGATAGCTCTGGCGGCTTCTGGGTACAGGCTTTCCATGCGGTGCTGTAGAAAATCGCGAAAGAGGTGGTGGTACCGCAACCAAAAACCTTCTTCCCCTATCCGAACCACAAAAAGATTATTAAAGATGATGTTTTCCATCAACTCATGCCAGTTCTGCTTTATACCAACAGCAGGTTCGATGATGCGTTTACACATTTCAGGATTGAATTCTTCTAATAACGATGTCCATAGTAGAAAATTCTGAATTTCACTACTTTGCTGGTCCAATACCTGCTGTGCCAGGTACTCGTATAACCCAATTCCTGACGTACGAGATACTTTGGTGTGGTCACCGATCCCTTTGGTATTCATCTGAGTTGTAAGAAGCAAACCAGTGATCCATCCTTCGCTTTGTTGTGCATACATTTCTGCATCCGCGTAGCTGATTTCAGTATTATTATTCTTCTCAAAGAGTTTTCTGATCTCTTCGGGTTGAAAAACAAGTTCTTCTAAGCTCAATCCTCCAACTTGCGAGCGAGCAACTAATAAGGGCAGGTCTGGCAGTGTTAAAAGAGTTCGTGAAGTAACCACCAGGTGGAAATTCTCACTTACCTTCTGCAGAAAATTGCTGAGAAACTCATCTATCTCTTTGCCCTGGTTTACAAGATGGTAATCATCCAGAACGAGAATGAAATGTTCGGTGATATTTTCGTAAATGTCATTGGTTATGGTTGTGACAATATAATCGATATTAAGCTGTTCTTCCCGTTGCGATTTTAGAGCTGCGGTTGATTTTGCCCCAAATTCCGGGAAGCATTGTTGGATGGCAGAAATAAAATAGGTCAGAAAACGTGTTGGATTTTGATCAAGTGGATCCAATGCCAACCACGCCACCGGCCAATCATAGGAGGTAGCGTAATCAATCATCAGGGAGGTTTTTCCATACCCGGCAGGTGCAGCAATGATGATTAACTTAAAATCAAGCAAATCGTCTAGTAAGCCAAGTAAACGTGGACGCGAAAGCAGCTCTTTCCTTCGTTGAGGAACGAGAATTTTAATCTGTGAGATAGGTGAAAACAAAGCCATGGATATATTTATTGTATCAGTGAGTTTGTGGGTAGAAAATAGGATGAATGACAAATAAATTGCATGGTTTTCCCTTTCCCCGACGGCTTAACTTAATAAAGATTATTAAAGCATATTTAAACCCAATATGATCAATAGGTTGAAGCTAATTGTAATGTAGTTTGGAAAAAATTACGTGGGGTTCAACAGGTTATCTTTACCTGATATGGGAAGAGAATATGAGGGCTCACAACATCTATACTATTCTTATTCAAGAAAATCTTTTGGTATTGTAAGCGGATAGGGAATCCCTCTTAAATTTCCAGCTGGTCTAATATATCATGTAAAATATGGGCTGAGTGCTGCAACGAATTCTTCTCCTGTTCATCCAGTGGCAATTCTAAAATATGTTCAATACCATGTTGCCCTATTGCTGCTGGTAAACTGAGGTAAACATCCTGAATATCATAATAACCAGGGACAAGGTTAGATACAGATAGGACAGAATTTTGGTTGCGCAGGATACTTTCTACGATACGTACCAAACCAGCTGCAACGGCATAAAAAGTTGCCCCTTTTCGAGAAATGATTTCGTATGCCGCGTTGCGAACCTGCGCGCTGATATTCTTTCGGTGTTCGACAGGAATAGAACAACCGATTGATTTACAGTATTGGTCAAGCGGCATTCCTGCTATATTTGCCAGGGACCAAACTGCAACTTCCGAATCGCCATGTTCTCCTATAATATAAGCATGTACATTCCGTGCGTCTAGTGAAAAATATTGACCGAGCAGCCAGCGAAAACGGGAGGTATCTAAGATTGTTCCTGAACCAATAACACGGGAAGCAGGAAGCCCAGAAATTCTTTGTGCGGCATAACTGAGAATATCCACCGGGTTGGTTGCAATTAAAAAGATTGCCTCTGTATTGTATTGAATAATCTGTGGGATGATCTGCTTGAAAATGGCAGTATTCCTTCTGAATAGGTCCAGCCTTGTTTCTTGTGGGCGTTGTGCAGAACCGGCTGCAATGACAATCACCTCTGCGCCGGCACAATCTTGATAGGTGCCTTGATAGATGTGAACTGGATTTGTGAGAGGTACGGCGTGGTTCAGATCCATCACCTCACCTTCTGTTCGCTGAACATCCAGATCAATCAGGACGATCTCTCCTACTAACCCGTTGAGCTGTAAAGCAAATGCGAAGGTGGTACCTACTTTTCCACTGCCTACAATGGCAACTTTATGTGTGAATTGTTCTGTCACGAACTTATCCCCACAAATCCTCTTCCGCCAGGATCTTGTCATATAGATTGTTGCACGCTTCTGCCATTTGGAAGTCTTTTTCTTGAATTACATGGATGGCATGAGTCCACCAATATATTGTTACTTTTCCCCAGGAAGATTTTATTACAGGGTGGTGATTTTCTTGTTTTGCTAAATTCTCGATCAATTGTGTAAAAGCAAGCACTTGAGAAAAATTCTCAAATGTAAATGACCGCATCAATTTATTCATACTGTCTTCATGGATGATTTCCCATCCAGGAATATTATTCAAAAGGATATTTTTTTCTTTCTGCGTGAGCAGTTTTTGAATGGGCTCCTCTTGATTGACAACTATATTATTCATGAGCACTCCATCAAATGGAGGATTTATCCATTTCTTTTATGATACTCGCAAAATGGACAGAATAGTATATGGAATGTATTAATATGGGTGATTCTCTCTGCATATATTGACATTGGAGAACAGGGATCTTATGATTGGGAAAAGTTGTAAAAATAAGGAGATTCTTATGGAAAGCACACTGGGTCACTTGCAGATCAACATTGATCTAAACAACCTGGATTTTTATCGATCTCTATTCTCTTTTTTAGGGTGGAAACAATTGTGTTTTGACGCAAGGATGTTGGGTTTGGGTGATGGTAAAGGAAGCAGCTTGTGGTTCACTGAACCTCTTGTAAAAACAAACAACCACTACGATGGGATTGGAATGAACCATCTGGCAGTTTCTGTGAAATCCCAGGAAGATGTGGATAGGATGGCTACCTTTCTAAGGGATAAGAAGATTGAATTATTGTTCGATACACCCCGTCACCGCCCAGAATTCTGTGAAAACCAACAAGAGACCTATTACCAGGTCATGTTCTTGTCGCCTGATAATATTTTGCTTGAAGTTGTATATACAGGACCATTGCAACTTCATTAAAAATTATGATAAAAAATGTGACTGTTCTATTTGCTTAGAGAAAAGGGAATGATCGTTACAACCAGGGTTGTATATCAGGGAATCCCATTATTGTATTGTTATGAGCAAGAAAGGAATTGTGATTACAAAGGGATCATCCTTTTTTTTCATGGTTTCAAGGGAGCAAAAGAAAACAACCAGCGAGAAACTAATGATCTGGCTCAGGCAGGCTACTTTGCAGTTGGTGTAGATGCAATTGGTCATGGCGAAAGACGCTATCCTGATTTTGAGGAACGTTTTCAAAATGCAGGGAATGCTTTTGAAGTTGAATTTATCAGGATTGTAACAAATACAGCCCAGGAGATTCCTTCTATATTAGATCACCTTATCACGGTTATTCCTGTCAAGACGGAAAATTTTGGCATTGCAGGAATATCCATGGGCGGTTTTATCACCAATGCAGCAATTGTGGTCGAACCACGTTTGAAGGCTGCTGTTTCGATTCTCGGTTCTCCCAAGTGGAATATTGAAGAGTTAAGCCCTGAAAAAAATATTGGTAAATTTTCGAAGATCCATTTACTTTCGGTCAATGCTGGGAAGGATGAAGTTGTCCCGGCTATATATACCAGAAATTTTCACATCCAATTAGGACGGTATTTCCCGGATTATGATGACCGCTTCAGTTATGTGGAATATTCTAATTCAGGGCATTTTATGAATGACAAGGATTGGAAATTATGTTGGTCTAGGACGAAAATCTGGTTTGAGAAACATCTTTCTGATGTGTAAATCATAGATGAAGCAAAACTGTAGGAAGTCTATCTCAAAATGAACCACAAGTACTTGCTTTCCTGATTGCAGCTACGTACCCGTGCGTCCAGGTGGCACTATGTTATTTTTTCCATGCGAAGGCATACTGGAAGGTCAGTTAAAAAAACGTATAATAAGAAATAAGCGATTCATCGGTATTTCACGGCAGCTCACAAATTTAATTCTTCAACGAAAGGCTTTGCGGGAATGAGTCATTATTTTCTGCCGATTGATCTTTTATTCTTTGGCGCTGCTATTGTTTCCTTTCTTCTTGCCGTGATTATTTTAATCAAGCGTACTGAACCGGGAGGTGTCTCATTTGCCTGTGTAATGTTTTCAATATCTTTATGGTTAATATTTCGAGTTTTTGAAGGAGTTGCAGATACTGTTTCAAATAAGGTTTTTTGGGCGAAATTTGAATATCTGGGAATTGTTACACTACCAGTTTTTTATTTTGTTTTTGCCAGTCAATATAGTCGAAAAGATAAATGGATTACAACCAGAAATATAATTCTTATTTCAATTATTCCTGCTCTTACACTCATTCTTGTGTTTGTGAATGAAAAACATGGATTGATTTGGAAAAATATTTATCCAGCCGATGAGGGTGGAATTGGCAACCTGGTTTATGAACACGGCTCATTATTTTGGGTTTATTTTGTATATGGCTATATACTGATTATGAGGGGGATGATTCGTTTGATAACGACATTTCTAAACTATCCGCGGGAACATCGCATTCAAGTGGCTGTGCTTATATTTGCGACCTTGATGCCATGGGGTGGAAATCTTCTCTATTTAATGGGGCGGAGCCCTATTAAAGGTATGGATCTGACACCGATTGGATTGACTTTGTCTGGTTTGGTATTAACAATATCGTTATATCGCGGTCAGATCTTTGAGGTGGTGCCAATTGCTCGCAATATCATCTTTGATAACATGCAAGAAGGCATCCTTGTGTTGGAGATTCATAAAAAAATTGTAGATGTAAACAGTGCTGCCTGCGGTATTTTGAAAATTTCTAGAAAACAGATTATAAAACAATCCCTTGATGAAGCGCTCTCACCATTTCCACACCTCTTGGAAAAGTTAAAAAATCCAGAAAACCAAAAGTTCGAGATCTGTTTGGATGAGACTGCACAAACCTGTTTGCAGGTAAGTACTTCCACCATTGTGACAAATGTTAACCCTGTCGGACAATTGATCGTCATCCAAGATATCTCGAAACGAAAACAACTAGAAATGTATGAGCAGGAGCAAAGGAAATTCGCGGAAGCTCTTTCTCATATAGCTGCCACACTGAACAGTTCTCTCGAATTGGAAGTGATCCTGGAACGCGTGCTGGATAGCATCCATGAGGTTGTACCTCATGATGCAGCCAATATCGCATTACTCGAAAATGGCGGGAAAATGCGTTTTGTGAAGCTGAAGGGGTACGAAAAATTTGGTTCAAAAGAAGCCATCCAATCGCTGGATTATATAATCGATGATATCCCGGATTTCAAGATGATGGCGAGAGAGAAGATCGCTGTGGTTGTATCCGATACAAAGGCATATCCCAACTGGGTGGCGAACCCGGAAGTGGAATGGATACGTTCGTACATCGGTAGTCCAATTGTTGTTGGAGATAAGGTAATCGGGTTTATCAATGTAGATAGCAAAACACCCAATTTCTACAATCAAAGCCATGCTCAACGATTGAAAGTTTTTGCGGATGAAACTGCTATCGCGATTCAAAACGCGCGTTATGTTGAGGAGTTAAAACAACGCAATCAAGAGCTAATGCTACTTTATGAAGTCGGAATGGCAATGACCGAAGGACTTGATATTCATGAAGTTGTCAGCGGATTATTCAAGCAGGTAGAAACCCTTAAGAACATTGATCTATTCCTATTAGGGTTATTTAACAAGGATAATAAATACCCCCTCTATTTGTATAATTCAGAGGATAAAACAACGCAGATGATAGAAATAGTACCCGATCTGCAAAATGATTTACTCAAGCAATTGTTGGATAAGAAGACTACTGTATATGTAAAGAATTATAAAACGGAAGATATCCCGCCTGAACTAAAAAAACTTAAGAATTACCCCATCGAAAACATACATTCTTCCGTTAATATTCCCTTGTTGGAGGGAGGAGAAATCATCGGCATTATGACAGCTGGAAACAGACGCGAGGGAGGATTCAATGAAAACCAAATTCGGTTCCTTGAAACGATTGCCTCGCAAGTTGCCATCACGCTTCAGAATGTGATTATGTATGATCGCATGAAGGAATTAGCGATTATCGATGAATTAACAGGAATTTACAACCGCAGATTTTTGTATTTGGCAGCCAATAAAGAGCTTGACCGTTCGCGGCGTTATAACAAAGATTTGAGCATGATACTGATCGACATTGACCACTTCAAAGAAGTCAATGACCATTTTGGACATCTCGCAGGGGATAAGGTTTTGCAGAAAATCACCCAGGTAGCCCAGAAAGAGTTAAGAAGCAGCGATGTATTTGCCCGATATGGCGGGGAGGAATTTTTGATCTTATTAGCTGACACCGATGGGGAAGCTGCCGTGAGGGTAGCAGAACGTATAAGGTATAGTATGGAATCATTGCGTGTGAAGTATATGGAAGATGAGATTTCCGTGACCATTAGTTTAGGTGTTACCAGGTTGTCCTCTGAACGCGAGACCCTGCAAGAAATTATAGCCACTGCAGATCAAGCTTTATATGAAGCGAAACAAAAGGGAAGAAACAGAGTTGAATATATTCCTTAATTTTTGATGAAATACCTGTAAAAAGATTGTAAAATATCCCCCAGTTTTGTACAAGAACCATTGTGGTAGGGTTATAAATAGGAAAGTAGTTTGTTTTAATCAAGGAAAACAATGGTTGCTTATCAATATACATCTGAAACCGAACTACGCGAAGCATTGCTGGATGAAATCGTGCGAGCGGTGGGATTGCCGATCACAAACTTCTGGAGAAAAATGATCGAAGTGTTGTGCTGGGTTCCCATCAACCGTTTTTCAAAACTGGGAGCTTATTTTGATAAAATGGTTTACCAACATGGATTCAGTAAAGCCGTAGATATCAGCCTGAAACTTCTTGTGAGTGACATCAAGATTCTTGAGGATGTAGATGTACCAAAAACAGGACCTCTCTTAGTCATTTCAAATCACCCTGGTACATACGACGCACTTTGTCTGGCAGCCAAATTACCTCGTGATGATGTGAAAATTGTTTCATCGAATATCCCCTTCCTGAAAATCATGAAGAATGCCAATGACCACTTCCTTTTCACCTCAGTAGATAATTATGTGCGCATGCTCGTCATTCGCAATGCCGTACGGCATCTTGAAAAGGGTGGTGCCGTGGTCATGTTCCCGAGTGCCCATATGGACCCCGAGCCGGCATTTATGCCAGGTGCCATGGAAGCATTGGATGAATGGTCACGCAGCATTGAAGTTTTTGTGAATAAAGTACCGGAAACAGTTGTCCAGGTGGCAGTTGTGAGCCGGGTAATCATCCCGCGATATCTAGCCCATCCTCTCACCCGTGTGCGAAAAGGCAGAAGGGAAAGGCAGAGGATTGCAGAATTCCTGCAGGTGATTAATCAAATGGTTTACAGAAAAAAAATTAACCAGGTTCCGCTGGTTTCTTTCGCACAACCGTTTACACTTAATGAGATCAGTCCTCAAAATGATGTCAGTGCACTGCTACCATATTCCGTTGCGCGGGCAAAGGAATTAATGCAAAAACACCTTCCGGATTATATCTAACTGGAAGTTTTCAGTGGAGTCCACATAAATTCTGCTATGCAGGCGGGACGGTTGTTGTTGATCATGATGACGATACTGCCTGCAAAAAGCATCGGTTGCCAGAGACTACATCCAGAAAAAATAAGCTCTGAAACAAAAAACATAATAATTGTGTAGAGTTTGTTTTACATTGTGAGCATTCCTGGCAGTCCCTTTTCCAATGCTACATCGTAATATAATCACATCATGAAAAATGCTGGTCCATTTACACATTCATTTTTTAAACTAGTATGTTTGACCATTCTATGCACAGGTTTTTTACCTGGCTGCAGTCTTATCCCATCAACATCAGGGCTGGTATCGGGGAATGGGGATAACAATCCACAACCAGTCGGAACCATTTTTTTTGATGACTTCAGTCTGAATACATCCGGATGGGATCGTCTGGAGACTGACCTCGGTGGAACAGACTATATGAATGGTGGCTATCATATCCTCATTGAAGAACCAAATACGGATTATTTTTCCACACTTTATCGTACATACGAGAATATCAGTTTGCAGGTTGATGCATTACGTGTAGAAGGTCCTACTGATAATAATTACGGCTTAATCTGCCGTTTCCAGGATGAAAAGAATTTCTACGCGGGAATGATTAGCAGCGATGGCTATTATGGTTTATTTAAAATAGAAAATGGACAATATACAGTGCTTGGTCATGAAAACATGTTGCTTTCAGATGTGCTTTCCCAAATAGGTGTGGTGCATACCTTGAAATTGGATTGTTACCAGGATTTTCTTTTCTTATATGTAGATGGAAATTTGTTGGATGTACAGCAAGATCAAACCTTTACTTCGGGCGATGTTGGATTGATTGCCGGAAGTTTTGAAAAAGCCGGAGTACATATTCAATTTGATAATTTTTATCTGATTGACCCAGAAGCAGCACAAACACAGGAAAATCAAGAATGAAAAGAATGATATTAATAGTTATGTTGTTGTCCGTATTTTTAATGTCATCATGCCAATCCCTGTTCACACAAGATCAAACTGGAGATGAGGTTGATGTAACAGCAACTGTCACTTCCCCACCCACCCCGTGGGTGACCATAGCCCCTTTTGTAGCGACAGCCACGCCGGTGATCATCCCTACAATCTCAGCCAGTGATCTGACGGGAAGAATCGTTTTCCAATCTGACCGTGATGAAACTCATGATATTTTTGTGTACGATCTACAAAATTCCGAAACAGAAAAGATCACCAGCGACCCCGCGGTAGATGTGTTCCCGAGCGGAGATAATAGCGGGCAGAAAGTTGCTTTTGTATCGGATCGCGATGGAAATCCGGAAATCTATCTCATAGACAGAATCAGTGGAGAGGTTGCCCGTTTGACAGACAACCCCGCCGACGATGTTTTCCCCGCAATCTCACCAGATGGGAAGATGATCGCTTTTGTTTCAAACCGGGATGGAGATGATGAAATCTATTTGATGAACTTGGATGGTTCAGATGTCATGCAATTAACGAGCAATTCCTTCACAGATGGATTCCCCTCATGGTCACCGGATGGGGAAAAGATTGTGTACCAATCCGATCGCGATGTGAATTATGAACTCTATATCATGTCAACCACAGGGTTGGACCTTGTACGGGTGACGTCGGATCCTGCTGCGGATGTACAACCAAGCTGGGGACCGGATGGTGTGCGAATTGCTTTTGTTTCTACGCGTTCCGAATTTGAGGAGATATACATCTATAACCTGGAAACACAAAACCTCGAACAAATGACCACCTTTAAAGCATCAACTGAAATGCCAAAGTGGAGTCCGGATGGACACTACCTGACTTTTTCCTCCAATTATCAGGGAAACCGCGATATCTATGTGATGGATGTAGAAAAGAAAGCGATGCTTAAAATTACGGATTCTCCCGCCGAGGATTTTTATTCGTTCTGGGTGCCTTGATTATTTTATCTTGCTTGATCTAGCAGCTGTGTTAATGCCTGGATGATGCTCTCCGGCTACTCTAAAGAAAAATTTTGCTATCGTTTTAATAAATTCCCTGATGTTGATTATTACCTGATTACAATGCCAAACTCTGGTGGTCAAGGGTTTATCAACTCAGAAATCAAAACTGCGCAACTTTCTGAATAATATTTCGTAATAAGTAGTGCAGGAGAAAAAATGAAAAAATTATATCGAAGTAGAAATAATAGAATGATCGCGGGAGTGTGTGCAGGTTTGGCAGATTATTTTGAAATTGATCCTACTATTGTTCGGATTATATTTGTAATATTGGTTTTTGCGGGTTTAGGTGGCATGCTGGTTTACGCGATCTTATGGCTCATCACACCGGAGGAACCGCTGCCGGGTGATGCGACTACTATTGATATTTCTGGCAAAGAAAGTGATTGATTTCCAGTTTCACTTTTCATTTCTTAGAGCCTGCGCTTTTTGGTAAAGGAATTTTTCCTCTTCTGTGACAGGCTGGATGCTGATATGGTGTGGTAAAGGCTTACCATCCAGATCTACGTGAACGAAAGTGATAAACCCTTCAAGTAAGCTATCGTTATTGTTTTTTGCTCTGACAAATGCGATCAAGCTGGTTCTGCCAGCATATACAATCTGGCTTTCCAGACAAAGGATTTCACCGCGTTGGACGGGTTTATTGAATCGCATTCCATGGATTTTTAAACAAACGATGTTTTCGGGATGGGTTAATTTTGCGGCAGCAATGAAACCTGATTCTACAAACCACTCTGCAGTGCGCCCAGCATAGAGTGTGCCGTGATGATTTAGGTCTTCCTGCTTTACAAGGTGGTAGGTGCTGTTTACTTCAACATTCATTGTTCTATTTTCTCTTTCCATTCTTTTCCTGGTACATGCGTTGATCAGCCAGTTTAAATAATTCTTCTGTTTCAAAATTGCTTTCTGCTGTTGCTGTTCCAAGTGAAATATTGATTCTCATGCCCGGATTTTCCTGGGTAGTATTGTATTCGTCAATTTTTTTTCGTAAACGAGCAAGGATTTTCTGAACAACACTCTCTTCCAGATGTGGGATGATGACGGCGAATTCATCTCCTCCCAGACGTGCAATGATGTCTTCACTTCGAAAACTCTCGATAAAAAGAGAGGCAGTTTTACAGATCAACGCATCACCCGCGTTGTGTCCGTATGTGTCATTAACGCGTTTAAGATTATCCAGATCCCCAATGATAATACTAATGGGAAATACCTGCGCTTGCGATAATCTTGTCAATTCAGATTCAAAAAAAGCGCGATTAAATAGACAGGTCATTGAGTCGCGCATGCTTAAGTATCGCAGCCTTTCTTCTGTCCATTTTCTTTCAGTGATATCAATGATAGAAACATAGACTCGAGCCCAATTATTCTCATTGCCGGCAACTAATGATAACCGTACAATGGTGTGAATCAGAATATTATCCAAGGTTCTGAAAGTGAATTCTGTTTCGATCTGACGAGAACCACTATAAAGGGAAATTATGATGTGCTGAATAGCTGAAACGGATTGATCAATAAAAATATCATCAAACTCTTTTTTTAGTTGATGAAGGTCAGCAGCTTTAAATAATAACAGGGTGGCTTGATTTGCATCCAAAACAGTAATGAGGGTGGGGAACTCTTTTTCTAGTGTTGATAGTTTTTCGAGGAATATTTTCAATTCATCGGGGCTCGAGAAAGCAAGATTCTCCAAATAATTTTTAAGATTGGAGAAATCAAATTCCCACATTGAAATGGGCGAATCATGAAATAGGCTGCGAAAGCGCAATTCGCTTTTTTTAATGGTTTCTTCAGCTTTTATTCTATCGGTAATATCGATATACATACCTAAAACCCCAATTCGCTTCTGATCGACCAAAATTGGAACACCATAGATTTCAACATCAACCAGACTGCCATCTTTTCTTTGGCGCTTTCCAATACCATGGATCTTTCCACCTTCCAATACTTGGGACGTGAATTTATATGCCTGGACTACATCTTCGTCACGAGCAATAATATCATCCAAGCTTTTATACTTAATTTCTTCTTCTGTGTATTGAAAAAGATTGCTGAATGCATCGTTAATCGAAATTATTTTTTGATACGCATCCATGGTAACAATTGCGACAGGACTGTTATTCACTAATGATTCGTAGAAGATTTTTTGTTCATTTATCTTTTGAGATCGTTCTGCAACCTCTTTCTTCAGATCTTTGGCTTGGGCGATCAGCGATAGACCTCGTCTATGTACTACTGATAATATCGGAATTATGATTGGCATGGCATCCATTAACCACATCAAAGGATTTTCTTGATGAATTGTTATAATGGATGAAACAGAAAAATTCAGACCTAGGTTATTCAGCTCAATTAGAATCGCGCAAAATAGGATTGCGACACCGAGTGAAATACCCTGCAGTGCAAATTGAGCAGCCTCTTTTTTCGGTTTCGACGGGTGATTAGTCATAATAAAGGGTTCTTAAAAAATCTGCTAGTTTTTTATGTAATAGATAATATATCATTTAAAATGTAAGTTTATATGAAAGCTAGGAAAATGAAATGATTATTATGGATTATCTAAAGATGGTTGCTTCGGGGATTACGATCATAACTGGTATCTTTTCTCTTGTAAAACCTCGGTCGGTTCAAGATTTCACTGGATTGGAAATTACCGTACCACGCGGGATAACAGAGATCCGAGCCGTATTGGGTGGTTTGTTCATTGCGTTGGGTGCAGCACCATTAATTTACATGTCTTCGGATATGTACAAAATGGCTGGAATTGGGTATTTGGCGGTGGGTTTGGTTCGCCTGGTTTCAATAATTGTGGATAAATCCTATGTTAGATCCAATATGATTAGCTTGATTTTTGAGGTTGTTCTTGGATTGATCCTTTTTATCTAGAAAGCAGCAGTGTAATTGTATCGGTACAGGCTACCAACCCATTTTTTGTTTCATTTATTAGCCATCACGCAACAAGCAATCCCTTAAAGAACCGTACTTTAATCCTTTTCTAACCGTAACATTTTTTTACAATAGAGCGTTTATTCATTATATTCAATTGTAGCGAGCTGCCAGAGCGGATATGCTTGATTTAAAGCCACCTCACGTGCAGCTAAAAGATAGTATACTTGCCCGCCTGATAGGAGATATACAATAAAAACATGATCTTGGACATCGAGTTTATTATTACAATTCTTGCATTGGTCAGTTATCTGGCTCTCTATTTTATTGTTTTATTTAGTAAACCAAAGACAAAAGAGAAAGGCATATTTCGTTTCTACCTGATGATGATGGCGCTTTGGATGTTGAGTGCCGTTATCGTGAAGGGACAATTTGGGGATATTTATTTCTGGTTTCGGATAATGACCGTTTCATCCATCATGTCTATGATCGGTATTCACCGGTTTGTAGAATTGATCGTGCCCGAGCAGAAGAATTGGGACCGTTGGATTATTGTCTATGGGGTGGTTGTGGTTGTCATCACGCTCTTTACCAACTGGGTTGTTTCATATGCTTACATGAACGGATCGGAATTGGTTTATTCCTTCACCCCATTGGTGAGTTTGATGGCAGGACCAGGCTATGCTTTGATGATTTACAATGCCTATCGACTGATCAACGGTTATAATTTGTCTCGTAATCCTCAAGTCCGCAACCGATATAAATATCTCATTCTGGCTTTATTTTTTGTTATTGTTGGATCTGTTTTCAATTTTACGGATTTGGGGAAACACCCAATAGGTGTTTTCGCTAATTTGATTTCAGCAGTCTTAATATCGGTATCAATCTTACGGCATCAATTACTGGATATCAATGTCATCTTTCGTAAAAGTGTGTTATATGCCATTCCCACGATATTAATTGGCACCTCCTATTTTCTAATCATCACTTTAGCGGTGAGGGTTTTTCAACTTTCGGTCAATCAGCAAATGATTGTGTCTGTGATGACCGCTGTAACAGCAGCTCTGGTCTTTCAACCAGCCATCAACTTTTTCCAGGAATGGATAAACAGGCTGTTTTTCCGTGAACGGTATGATTCCAATTTAATGCTGCAGCGCATCAGCCTCGCGACCTCGCGCGAGATTGACCTGCAGCGGTTAACGAACCTTATTGTTGAAGAGATTGTAAGTACACTGCACATTAAACGCGCCGGTCTTTTCGTTTCACAAAAAGGAGGAAGTCCCTTTGTGCTGGTTTCTGGGAGGGGGTTAAATTATTCCAAGACTCGAACATTTCGTGCGGATCATCCTTTAATTTTGAAATTAAAAAAATTGGATTCCCCGATAATGTGGACGGATATGGAATCATCAACAATGCTGAAATCACTTTGGAAGGATGAGCTGGATTACCTGATTGATCTGAAGGCAGAAATCTTCATTCCTATGAAAACAAAAAATGATCTGGTGGGAGTTCTTGTTTTGGGTGAGAAGATGTCTGAATCACCCTACTCTCAGGAAGATATCAGCAATTTAACCACTTTAGCCAATCAATCTTCTATAGCGGTCCAGAATGCCCATTTGTATTCACAGGCTCAAAAGGAATTAGCTGAACGAAGAAAAGCAGAGCATAATTTACAGCTCCAACTGAAGCGCCTTTCAGCACTGCAAGATATCAATATTGCCATTACAGAGAATTTCGATTTACAGATTCCTCTGGTTCTGCTCCTGGACCAAGTGATCAATGAACTAAAGGTGGATGCAGCAGATGTGCTGCTGTATAACCCTGATGAGAAAAATTTAAACTATGTGGCAGGCAGGGGTTTTAAAACAGACGCACTTAAATTTACGAGTTTGCGTATGGGGCAGGGGATGGCAGGAACGGCTGCACAAACCCGCAATACAATTCATGTCAAGGATCTATCAACTGCACATACTACCCTTGCACAATCACCACTACTGGACGGGGAAAATTTTGTATCCTACTACGGTTTCCCGTTAATTGCACGTAACCAGATTAAAGGAGTGTTGGAAATTTTCCACCGTTCTGTCCTTGAACCAGATCAAGATTGGTTCGATTACCTCAATACCTTGATTTCTGAAACGGCTATAGCAGTGGATAATGCACGTTTATTCACCGATCTGGAAAAAACAAATCTGGAATTGGTTAGCGCATACGAAGCAACCTTGGAGGGATGGGCGCGCACATTGGAAATGCGTGACCGGGAGACAGAAGGTCACAGTCAGCGTGTGTTGCAGATGACAATAACCCTGGCTAAAAGAATGGGCTTCCATGGAGACGAATTGGTGCATGTCAGACGTGGCTCATTACTGCACGATATAGGGAAAATGGCGATTCCGGATAGCATCCTGCAAAAACCTGGACCTTTGGATGAGGAAGAATGGAAGATCATGCGCCGACATCCCAGTATCGCTTATGAAATGCTCTCACCCATTAGCTTTTTAGCACCATCCTTGGAGATTCCCTATTGTCACCATGAAAAATGGGATGGGAGCGGATACCCGCGGGGGTTGAAAGGTAATGAAATTCCACTTTCTGCCAGAATATTTACCATCGTTGATGTTTGGGATGCGCTCTCTTCAAACCGCCCGTATCGAAAGGCATGGGAAGATAAAAAGGTAATGGATTACATCCGTTCTCAATCTGGAACACATTTTGACCCAATGGTTGTCGAGGAATTCCTCAAATTGATCGAGGAAGAAGAGATGACGAAGCAAAAGCACAAAAAAAGAGTCTAATAATAACAAATCGCAACCTTTTCTACCACATCACGTATATGAGTTGAAAGAAATTGATAAAGGAGAATTACAATGTCGGATGATGCTCATAAATTATATCGATCGCGAGATAGTCGCATGATCGCAGGGGTCTGTGGTGGATTGGGTGAGTTTATTGGTGTTGATCCGACCATTGTGCGCTTGCTGTTTACGCTTGGTCTATTCCTGGGTTCGTTAACCTTCTGGGTGTACCTGGTTATGATGCTGGTCATCCCTGAAGAGCCATAAACAGATTTTGTTCAAGGTGAAGCTGGTCAAAAATGGACCAGCTTTTTCATTTAACAGGCGTGGCAATAGCGTATGTTTTTTCTCCCAGCTCTGCAATATCCTGGATGTGAGGAAACCCCTTTTCCATTCTAAAGACCTGGTAGTTGGCATTATGGAGTGCTTGCCACACCCGCTCAAGTGCTTGGTGGCTGTGAATCTCGATTAAAATGACGGGTCGAATCTCACTTAATGTCCGCTGCATACCTGCAACTGCCAGCGCTTCTCCCCCTTCAATATCCATTTTGATCAGATCAGGTCGGAGATTTTGTTTTAAAAAAATAAAATCATCCAAACCAATGGCATCTACTTCAACGCGGTCTATGTATTGTTCATCTCTACCCAGAGATCCTTGAGCTTTTCCCATTGCGCCAGAGCGATGAACCATGAAGGTGATCCTGCCGGGATTATCAACCACGGCTGATTGCTGTAATGTAATTCTTGTTTGTAGATTATTCAATGCTATATTCTTGCGAAGGCGCTCGCAGTTGGCTGGTAGAGGTTCAAATGCGATCACATGTCCCGTTTCACCAGCTTGCTTGGCTGCCATCAAACTGATGTATCCGATGTTGGCACCAATATCATAAACGGTCATACCTGGTTTACAGAATTTACGGAAAGCTGCCTGAAGATCGATCTCATATGTTCCCAGCCAGTAATCCTTTTCGGTTTGCATATCGAGCTGTATCTGAAACCCCTGCAGTAATCCACCCGCAATCTGCATTTCAGTTAATCCGACGGGTGAGGCGGAATTCAGTGTTGAACGTATCTTGGTAGCTAGCTTGGGGGAGCGGTAAAGCCATGCTTTCATTTGAGTGGGTAGAATTTTAGCAACCAGAGCTGCGAATTTCAAGATCCATTTCATAGGTTGATCCTCATGGTCAATTCTAAATAATCACAGATGGGAATTCCGTTGTCTGCCTTAAGTGGGATCTCTGGTTTTATTTTTCGGTCTGCCGCAACTCCATCCTTGATCAATTTTTCAAGATGGAACCCGTATTTTTGATAAAAGCGCAGTGCGTCCATATTATTGTTGGTTGTAAATAATCTCAAGACTGTGCAGCCATTGGATGAAGCTGTTTTTTGCAGGCTATCCATTAACGATCTTCCCACTCCCATGCCAGGCTGAAGACTATTCAGTGTGATGATCTCGCAATTGGGTGGATCAAGCTGGTATGTTAACAGTCCAATTCTCTCATCATTCATGATGGCTAAAAACCCCGGCAATTGCTCAGGGTGAAAGATGCGTGTTTGCACAACCACCTGCTCACTCCCCCAGCTTTCCAGCATCAAGGTGGTAATCCAAGCCTTATCTTGGGGTTTTTTCTCTCGAACGACGATAGAGGACATAAATAATTAGATATTTTGGGAGGGCCAGTTATTCTTAATTCGTTGAAATGTATCGGGCAGGTTTTCGGGCAGAACGCGCGCATTACCTACTGAGGTCATGAAGTTCGTGTCGCCATTCCAGCGTGGGACGACGTGAAAATGAAGGTGATCTGCTACCCCCGCGCCTGCAATAGCGCCCAAATTAGCGCCTACATTGAATCCTTCCGCGCCGTATTCTTTTTCAAGCACTTGAATTGCCTCGGTGATCAACTGCATCATCTCCGCTTTGGTTTCAGGGGAAAGATTTTTCATGGCAGCTTTGTGCTCATAAGGGACCACCATCAGGTGTCCGCTTGTGTAGGGATAGCGGTTAAGCATAACGAATGCGAATTTTCCGCGTTTGACAACCAGGTTTTCAATACTATCCTGTTGATGCACACCCTCACAGAAAAAACATTTCTTCTGAGAGGCTTCTTGGATGTATTTCATTCGCCAAGGAGCCCACACGTGCTCCAATTTCTGTTCGTTTTTCTTTTTCATCTCAAGTCCTTATTATACGCGCTGTTTCAATGAAAAAGAGATTATACTGTTATTTGCATGTTCGAAGACTCTCTTTTTTCACAGCAGGTGTTCACGGTTTCTGAAGTGACCGGATATATCCGCTTGCTATTTGAGGAAAATCAGGATCTGCAAGATATTTGGGTTCAGGGGGAGGTTTCGAATGTGTCATTTCCAACATCCGGACATATCTATTTCACATTAAAAGATGAGAGCGCGTCTTTGCGTTGCGTGATATGGAAATGGACGGCACAGTACCTTCATATAAGACCTGAAGATGGTATGGCTGTGGATGTGCACGGAAAATTTGGGGTTTATGAAAAGGGAGGACAGTATCAATTCTATGGCGATGCGATCCGCTCCCAGGGGGAAGGCAAGTTGTTTCAGGAATTTCTACGCCTGAAGAACAAATTAGAAGCAGAAGGATTATTTGCTGAAGAAAGAAAAAAAGAAATTCCCGCTTTCCCGCATGTGCTCGGGGTTGTCACTTCTCCTACCGGCGCTGCCCTGCAAGATATTCTCAACACGTTGCGAAATCGTTTTCCTCTGGTGGAGGTTCTTCTTTCCCCAACGCTGGTACAGGGTGAGGGTGCTGCGCAGGCGATTGTTCGAGCCATTCACGCTTTACAGGTATCTCCCGATAAACCGGATGTTATCATCCTTGCTCGTGGCGGAGGATCACTGGAGGACCTGTGGTCTTTTAACGAAGAGCAAGTTGTGCGTGCGGTTGCCGACTCACCAATACCAATTATTAGCGGTGTGGGGCATGAAACAGATTTCACGCTGGTTGATTTTGCGTCGGATGTGCGTGCCCCAACCCCCACTGGAGCAGCCGTGCTGGCGGTCCCTGATAAGCAAGATCTGAAATCAATCATTCAGGAATTCGACTTGCGCCTAAACAGGATTGCCAACCTCATGCTCAATGATTGCCGGATGAATATTAAAGAGGTGAGCTACACATTGCAGCATCTTTCACCACAGAACCATATTCGCCAAGACAGTTTGCGTCTGGATGAAATATCCAGACGTTTGGAAGTTTCCACCCATTCTCATCTGGCACTTAGGCGAGCAAATCTTGAAAGAGTACAGGCGCACATGATGGCGATTGATCCATCAGCTGTGTTAGAACGGGGGTATGCACTGGTTTATAATCACGATCGGGTACTGATTGACAGCATCTCGAAGACTGATGTACAGGAACAGCTTGACATTCGTTTAAAGGATGGATGGGTGAGTTCGGAAGTAAAAGCAATTAAAAAGAATGGATCAGAAAAGTGAAATGATTGCTAAAAAAGACATTCAAAAATTAAGTTATGAGCAAGCCTTGGAAGAACTGGAACATGTAATAACAGGTCTGGAAACGGGTACATTAGCGTTGGAGGAAATGATAGCTCAATTCGAGGTGGGCAAAGAACTGCTTGCGCATTGCCAGAACTTGTTAGATCAAGCCGAGTTGCGCGTACGGCAGGTGGAAGAAGTGAATAGCGTGAACAATGATGACGGGGAAGCTGCATGAACATCTTCCAGCAAATCATTTCGAATTATGTGCTGGTCTGTGCTGCTTCATCCTGGATTATTGCACAGCTGCTCAAACTGCCCTTGAATTATGCGATTAATAAAGAGTGGGATTGGACGATCTTGATCAACCCTGGGGGCATGCCAAGCTCGCACTCAGCTATCTCAACCGCAGCTGCCCTAGCAATCGGATTGCGGCATGGCTTTGACACCTCCTTGTTTGCTTTAGCGCTCACCGTGGCAACCATCGTTGTATACGATGCAACCAGCATTCGCCGCCAGGCAGGCATTCATGCTGAATGGATCAATAAAATCGTTGAGGAAATATTTAAAAGCGGCAATTTTTCCTATAAAAAACTGCAAGAAGTGTTGGGACACACCCCTTTTGAAGCGCTTGGCGGGATAACATTGGGGATTATTGTATCGGTGATCCTGTGGTTTGTTTACTATGGAAGTTAATAACCCAATCCTTTGATTAATTTATCTACATCACCGTCTGATGGGGTAGATTTTTTCCCGAATCCCAGATCATCCCAAAATTCCGCATCAAGCCGGCGCGATCGAACAGGTATTGGCATGGGAACACCCCAGCCAGCTATCAGCACTTCCTCCTTGGGTTGCAGGTGAGAAAGCATCGAGCGCAGAGCATCCTTGCCAGCCGCGCCGGAGAGCACTGCACGGATATCCTCATCATCTGTCAAATAGCCCGAGATGCGCGTTCCCAGCTGTGACATAACCTCGTCATCGATCTGGGATGGGCGCTGGTCAATGATGAGCAAGGTGACATAATATTTCCGCATTTCACGCGCGATGGTACTGAACGCGGTTTGTGCTGCCATTTCGCGATTTAGTAATTTATGGGCTTCTTCCACCACAATAATGAGCTGGCGCGGTTCGGTTTGTTTTTTCCCATTGCGGTAGTCGTTCGTTTGATCTTCCCACTCCTCGCGAATTTTGCGTGTGATCAGGTTGGAAATAAAGAGATAATGCAGATCCGATTCATACCCGCTGAAGGAAAGGACGATGTGTCTGCCATTTTTTAATGAATCCACAATGGTTTGCAATCCATTCCCGGCGGGGTTGTTGGCGATATAGCCAGCTGCGAATAATCTCCCCAATTTACTGTGCAAGCTTTCGGCTGCCATGACGTTGATATTATTTTCCTTAGCCCAAACAGCGACACTGTCAGGAGCATCCACTTTATTCCCATCTTCATCTATGATATATGTTCCGGTTTTCATGGTTTTAAAGGCATTAAACCATTGCTTTTGACCGAAGCTTGATTGTAGAGCTGCCAGAGTTGTAGCGGTTGTTTCCTTGAGATTCAATTCACCGGTCAGCATTTCGATATCTTCCGGTTGAATGTCGCTGGCAGCTATCTCAAGGTGAAAGCTGGGGCTATTGCCGCGGATATTCCTGCCGCCTCCCAGACCGATCACCTGGACTTTCGCGCCAAAATGCGAGTTGAGCCCGACCACTTTTTCCCCCGTGTCGGAAGCTGTGTCATCAAATCCATATTCATCATGCATATCGAAGATCAATAGCGAGGATTTATCCTGTTGGATAAGACCTGCCAATAAAATACGTGTCAGAAAGCTCTTGCCTGTTCCGGTTGCGCCAAAAACACCCGATGAACGTTGCACAAGGTGAGCAAGATCGATGCAGACTGGAAAATCTTGCTCACGGGTATATCCAATAACAAAATTGGATGGTTCGCGCGGGTCACCAAAAACAGTAGCGATATCCACCGCGCTGGCTAACCGCACCGGAGATTGGTGGGCTGGAATAGTTTTGATCTGGATGGGATTGGGATTGATCTCACCTTTTTTCTTTTTCTCCGCCTCCCATTGAAAAAATTGGTCCGGATCATTCGGACCGTTCTCAAGCATCAGTACTGGCAGGATGACCGCATTGGAATATAATACCTCTTCTCGCAGGATGCTTGAAAGCAGGGGCGGGAAGGAATGATCAATATGCTCGTCGGAGAAACGCGCATCGGTAGCTCCCAGCCGCAGATCGGTGATCAATCCGTAGAATTGCCAATTCCCGCTCTTAATGGTTACAAAACTACCTTCCTGGATCTCCTGTGGAGAGATATTCAAACGTGCGGTCAGACTTTCGGAAAGGCTGCCGCCGATGATGATGCCAATTTCCTTATCGGATTTATTTTCAATGGATGTGGATTTGTTATTCATATCTTATCCCATACTACGAATTGAACATTGCGCTCTCTGCCAGAGAATGCAGTAATTGGTTGAGGGTAGCATAATCGTTGCGGTAAAGATGCGTTAGTGTGCGCGTGGATTGTTCGAGCCAGCCCTGTTTTTCCTCCTCATTAAAAATTGCCATCGTGTATCGAAAATGGGCTGCTACCAGATCAAAATTGAGAATTTGTTTTTCACCAACCAGGTAGCGCAAATAACCCCCAATTTTCCCTGCCTGCATGAATGTTCTTAATTCGTCATCCGAACAGCGAAAAACAGATTCGAGGGAGAGAGGTGGTGTAGGAGGAAGTAAATGGATAACCTTCTCCTCTTTTTTAAACCCCACAAAGGCAAGAGTAAATTCAAGCGGTACAGTTCGGTACTTTCGGTTATCCTCGATCACTTTACTATCAATCGGTTCGGTTGTTGCTAGCTGGCGTACTAGCCCATCATCGAGGATGTGAATGTTCGTGACCACTCCGTAAATGGTGCTACCATCTGGTGCTGTGACCGTGACCATTTCTCCAAGGATGGGGTAGTCTTCAATGTTCATGCGACAACCTGCCGTGCACCCAAGGGAAGTTGCGTTCAGTGCATACCCCAATCCTGTTCTTTTCATCGCTGCTCCATTCTAGTACGTGGCGCCAAGTCTTTGGCTGCCTGTTTATAAGAGTTTTCCTCCATTTTCACACCCCCGGGGATTAATGTTGAGGTAATTTGGTTTATTAATTCTTCTTTTTCGTGATTATGAACCACTGCTGTTTCGTGTGCGCGATGCAGACAGTAAGGATAGGGTTTGCTGCCCATGATGGCGCATTGTTCCAGGAGGGTATGGTGCAATAGGTTGACAATTTCCTGATCAACGGCGACCCAATCGGGAATTTCTACACGTACCACCCAAGGTCTTATGGTTTGGCTCACATTTAAGTAAAAGAAATAGAACGGGAAATTCAAGTTTGAATTCGATGTCATAGTTTGAATCGGTGCTCGGTTTTCAAAGATCGCTGATCGTTGTTTGGATTTTAAAAGCGATGAAAAAATGTGCGTGTCTGTGATATTTGGAAAGGCATGTGAAAGAAGATTGGATTCTTCCCGATGGTCTGTACAAAGTTCTAATAACGTTACCAGAGAGCGGGAACGAGGTTTATCGACATAACCGGCAACCACCACGTTATTGTCTTTTAATTGATTGAGAAGAGTGTTGTATTCTGTGATTCTTTTACGGTATCTTTTTTCGGAACGTGGTTCATGGTACAGTTCCAGCATTCCATCCCGTAGCGCAATGGTGGGTTGGCTTGTTATCAGGCTATATTCTTTCAGGTATTCCATTTCCTTGACATCACGGTCTATATTCACAACATCTTCGCTGATCAGGTTCATCTCATCAAACAGCTCTTCATATTTGTACAACTTGCTTCTCGTAATTGGTTTTATCGTTTTTTCCCCTACAGGAAATTGGACAATACCAATGTTGATCAATGCGAGGAAAGGAAAAATGTGGGGGTCCGGTACGATCTGGGAACCATCCACGCTGATAAGGTTACAAACCATTTTGGGGCTGTGAGCAGATATTGGTTCGGCTGGGTTTTCGCTAGCAGGCAATGCTACCCGTGATTGTGTCCTTTCAGCGCGTTCTCTCATAGATTCAATATCCGATGAGAAGTGTTCCAGTGCCTCTAACGCCCTGTGGGTCTGTTCCTCAATGCGTTTTTGATAAAAAAGTGCGCCCTGTGAATAGCTGTTTACTTGATCTTGAAGATTGATAAAATCTAATGGCATGGGATTCCCCGTGATAAGAACATATGTTTGATTATAACGAAAGATACAACTGCTGGCTAGATTAAACGAAGAAGGAGGCTGATTAGCCTCCTTCTCGCAGGGGTACCGTAAAACCTAGGGGCTAAGGTTTTAGGGTTTCGAAATAGTTGAATGTAATATCGACCTCTTTGCCGTAGCTGAGGGCGCCAAAACCTACTGTCCCATCGGGATAGGTATTATCTTCCACTACCAGCGGGCGTTTATCTTTGTAAACCTGCTCTCCGTTGATGAAAACAGTTAATTGGTTGTCTGTGCAGGAAAGGGCAAAAGTGTTTTTATCCAAACCGGTATTAATAAGTGTACTTCCAATACGCCCTTCTATAAAACTGGTGTAAGCATTTTTTCCTTCGTCTGCCAGATACTGATCGTATCGCAGCAGTTCATAATATCCCTGGCTGCTGATGCGAAGTTCGTACCAACCGGCATCCGACGCATGGCACATTACTGAAGTGGCATTGTCGGATTGCCCATAATTTTCCACCTCTGCTTGAACTACAATGTCTTTATAGGATGCGTTCTTGCGGAAAAAGACGAAATTGGTATCGTTGGGTGGTTGGATCTCAAGACGGAATTTGCCGTTTGATTGAGACCAAATAAGCTGATCTTCCAACCCTGAAACGGTCATCATTCCCCAATCATCATTGATGTTTCCTTCGAACTCATCGAGAATGATCACATCTTCTGAAAGAACTGATTCGGTTGGCTGTGCTTTTAGTTCGCTGGTTTGAGGGGAGGCGTTCTGCGCCGAATTCAAATTTTGAGTCACATTACAGGATGCCAGCAAAGCGGCTGCTAGAATGATGCCCAATACGGTTTTCGTTTTCATATTATCTCCAATCTGATATGCTCAAGAGGTATAATGGTCATACCACTATACCATAGTGTAAACAAAATATAAGGATTTGTCAATGATGAGTTGGCTATAATAGAATAAGGTTAAGGAGACATTCTTATGAACACCAAAGGCAAGAATTTTACCAGTTTTTTACTGCCGTTGATTATGCTTTTCGCCAGTTGTACGCTCCCTGCCGCCACGCGTGAACCGACACCTGCAAAATTTATCACCGCTGGTGTTGTTGAAAAACAAGAAGCTGTACAGGTAGCTGCGGTTACCACTGCTTCCCCGATCCCTACCAATACTCCCACCCCTCGACCTCTAGACTCATCCCTCTCTCGAGGGAATTTTAATCCCCTTACCGGATTACCGGTTAACAATCCGGAAAATTTGAAGAATCCTCCACTATTGGTTTCTATAACCAATTTTCCTCCCTCCGCAAGACCACAGGCGGGATTATCCTTCTGCCCGATTGTTTTTGAAATGTGGATAGGAGAAGGGATGACGCGATTTTTAGGAGTCTTTTATGGTGATTTTCCACAAGATGTGGCGGGTATGTATCCGGAGGATCAAACACAGACCACTATTCAAGAAGCTGCCGTTGGACCAATCCGCTCAGGACGCGTACCGTATGAATATGTTCGAAAGTTATTTGGCGGATATCTGGTGATGGCATCCGCTGCCAAAGCAGTGGCAGAACAGTTGAGTGATTACAGCAATATCTATGGAACAGATCTTTCTGATCCTAACAGTGCTATGATGAAAGTGACCGATCTCGAAGCACTGGCACAATCAAGCCAGAAAGAAGTGGGGGAAGCAGCACTTAGCGGGATGCATTTTGATACAGTTGTCCCGGAAGGCGGCAAAAACGCCCAGTCTGTATGGCTGTATTATTCTTATCTGAACCAGATCTTCTGGCGCTATGATGAAGCCAACGGTGTATTTAGACGCTGGCAGGATAATGCAGATGCTACCACTTTTATTGAAGCAACTGATCGCTTAACCGGCGAAGCTCTTGGCGCGGATAATGTCATCATCCTGTTTGCGGATCATGAGGTGGAGGAACATAACATCATTGATATTTCTCTCCTGTATATCAAACGTGGCAAAGCGCTTCTCTTTCGGGATGGTCAGAAATACGATATTTACTGGACGACTGCCAGTGAGGAATACGAGAAAACCACCGGTAAGCTACGCCCAATCCGTTTCATTGATGCGGAAGGGAATCCCTTCCCATTAAAACCTGGACAGACCTGGATCGAGATCGTACCTTTCTTCACACCCTATTGGGAAACGGTTGATTCGGAAATCTACAATCGTTTGGTTTATGGAGATAGCCCTGGTTCCGGTTATTGGGCGATCAGGGTACACGCACCAAAATAATAACAATGCCAGAATGAAGCCTGTCAGATGTTGGATGTGGCAGGCTTTATTGTTAGTTCCTGTTTTCCTTTCATGCCAGCACAGGGTTCAAAGGAATCAATCCTGAGTTTCAGTACAAGGTTAGGTAGGAGGAATAATTTATGCACGACACAGCACATATGCGATTCAAGCAAGCTAATCAACTTTTTTGATTTTTTAAATACCCCAAATAGGAAAACAAAAGTGATTGGGCATGCTGAAAAACAATGTATAGGTATAATATAAAGACAAACAGAAAACTGGCATAGGCTTTCACAAATCATTTGTTTTCTAAAATAGTATAAGGAGGAAAAATGAGATTATCAGCACCTAAAAAAATAACCTGGTGGATTGCCGTAATAATTGGTGGGCTTGGAGTCCTCAGCCAATTGATAAGCATTCCTTTTGTCAATGGTTACGCTTTCGCTTTTGTGGCAATTGGTTTCTTGCTTTTAACACTAGCTACGTTGTTAAAAGGGCTCTAATGTCTTTTGTGAAAATCGACAAAAAAGCGAAGTATGTTTTATAAAAATCCCCGATTAACGACGGGGATTTTGTTTTTGATGTAGTTTTTTATCTTAATAATCGGAATTTAAAAATAGAATTATGAGTTCTCAACTAGCCTCCGAAAAAAGTTACATCGTTCTTGTAGCGGGCAAATTTCACAGTGCGGTTTGCGCGCTTGGCAAATTTCTCTGCCCAACCGGATGATATTGAGATGCCCAGCTTCATATTGATCGGGTGAAAAAAGGCTCTCCATGTATAGGTGGCATTCTTCTACATTCATATTCTCGGGTCTGATGCCAAATCTGCCTGTTACGCGATAAATATGGGTGTCCACTGGAAAGGCAGGCATCCCGAGTGAAAATTGCATCACAATGGCTGCTGTTTTCATTCCTACTCCCTTGAACTGCAATAAGTACCCCCGTACTTTTTCTCGATCCCAGTCTGTTAAAAAATCCAGATCGAGCTGGGCATGCTCCTGGCTGATTTGCTGCAGTACCGTCTTGATGCGCTTCCCTTTTTGATTTTCCAATCCGGCAGGACGTATGGCAGCAATGATCTTTTCAACATCTGCATCACGTACCTCTTCCCAGGTCGGGAAGGCAGCCCGCAGGCGATTGAAAGCGATATCGCGATTGTGATCGTTGGTGTTTTGGGAGAGGATAGTGGAAATCAATTCATCAATCGCTGGAAGGGGAGTACGCCAGGTTGGCAGCCCATATTTTTCCAGCAATGCTTGATAAAGCCAGCGTGCATTTGCTTTATCTTTTTCAATCTGTTCTTCTGTGACCTTGTTCAACGTTTGATTTTCCATGCGCGCAAAGATTCTACAAGTTGTGTGGAGGGTCTGATCTCTCCGATGGGGATATCACGCCAGTTGGCGATGGGATGGCGATCATAAACCTGTAATTGTTGTTCCATATCTGAAGAAAGCAATCCAAAATGGTGAAGAATGCTCATAATCACCACCGGGCGAGCTCGTTCTTTGAGATCCCCATCGCTGATCTTTACCATAATTCCCAGAGCAGGGCTGCCTGGTTGAAGGGCGTCAGGCATAATGCCAACGCCGAAATACCCTTCTGCTCCGGTTTTCGCGATCAGTTTACCAGATGTGGCTTTCATGATATCCGTATCAAAACGTTCGGGTCCGGCAACCAAATAGGGATAAGCCATCATGGCGTGGGTGATCTTGTGACAGGCGGCTGCCCGTTGTGAGGAAAGAGACTTAGGTTGGCACAGTAGCGCATACGCGCGAGCAGCATTCCGCATGGGTACTGCAAACACCGGCGCAGAACACCCATCCACTCCCATCTCGAATTGACCTGCCGGGAAATCAAACATTTCACCACAGGTTTTCAGGATTAATTGTTGGGTGGGATTATCGAGATCAAGATATGTTTCTTTAGGCGCACTAAGCAGTGTTGCCAGTGCCAGCATGCCGCTGTGTTTGCCAGAACAATTATGCCTCAAGCTCGATAGCTCTTCCTCACCCCGTATGATGTGATTTGCTGTGACACGATCAAACGGCAGATGTATTCCGCATTGCAGGTCTTTCTCGCTGATCCCTAACTTTTTCTGCAATCCCTGTAAAACGGTGACATGTTCATTAGTTCCCGAATGGGATGCGCACATGATGGCAATCTCAGGATTGCTGAAATGGTACTGCTCGGAAGCAGGATTTTCTAACAGGGCAAGCACCTGAAGAGGTTTGGCGGTGGAGCGTAAATAGGTGACCAGATCAGGATCGCCCATCTGGAAGTGAACCTTACCGGCGTTATCGCACACGACCACAGAACCAAAATGGATGGACTCAACAATTGCTCCACGGGTGAGTTCTACCAGTGGCTCGTAGGTTTTAGCTAGCATATTCCCTCGACTTATCATGAAATTAACGCATATTTCGGATGAAATACTGGCTGACCCCCCATTTTAAGCGGGCTTTATAATGTTCCTGCATTTTCTTAGTTTTGGTGGGGAAGTTATCTAGCAGGCTGATGGCAAATTTCTCAAGCTGTGCCTGATCAATATTCTTGGAGGATAACTTTCCTAGTTTTTTCTTTACCAGATTGAGGAATTTAATCTGTTCATTGATATCGTTTTTTCCAACGATTCCTGATCTTCCACTGATGATGGTATAGTTTTTATACAGATCAGATTTCAAGATTTCCAAAATTTCCAACCAAGGGTCAAGTTCAGCGTTCTCAAGGAAAGGTGGTTCTCCAACCATAACTGCATCACCTACAAAAATAATACTTTGCTGAGGGAGATCAATCCAGATTGCCCCCCGTGAGGGACCAGGGCGGTGATCTAATTCTGCCATTTCATCCCCCCATTCCAATCTCATTTTGGATGAGAAAGTAATCTCGGGATTGATCCATTGCAGAGGACCTATCTCGGGGTAAAGTTCCCATTCGCTGCCTGTGTCAGAGGATGGAAAACGGAAATTGGAGGGTCTGCCCTGAATAGCTTTACTGGTTTTTTCATGTGCGATAACCGGAACCTTGATGGGAATAGCACAAGTAGTGCGATCAAAATGCTCATCCATCAGAACCTGAATGCGGCTGGAGCCCCCGTCATTTTTCATGGCTATGGTTCGCCATGATTGAACATCTTTTGGGGTCAGCGGTGAGTCAATAAAAATCACCCCTCTGGGAGTTTTAATGACACCTACTGTTACTCCACTCATTGATGTTTCAATGATGATGTTTTCGTTTATATCTTGCATTCAGATTCTCCACCAATCCGTAAATATTTTTTATCTTCATGCTGTATTATTATATGCCATACATTTTTATTGTTGGCTTATCTATCTTCACCCTACCTTCTGACGGATATCCCTTCTTATGGCGTTACATTTTTCACAATGCAGGTCATTGCAGAGTAAAGCATAGGGGTCTGTTGACAACAACGCGACCGCTGTGGAAACAAGATGATCAAGGGACACACTATAGCATGGATCACCCACAATTTGTGTTTTCTTCATGTCGGCATCGAGCTGATACAGAATCTTGTGAAATCCCCTTGGACAACCGGGAAAATGAGGACATTCTTTGATGCCATCCTGCGTGATTGCCCAACGGACAAATTGTTTCCTGCCACTTACCTGTTCACAAAAATGCAGGCTGAATAATGCAGAGGGATCTTTTGCAAGCAATACGATTTTCGCATCCTTCCCTTGTAAAAAACGGATATGACCATAGGGGTCAGAAATTGTTTGTGATATGAGTGCGCTATCTAGACCCAACCCAAGGAAGGAAAAGATGGGGTGGGCAGATCTGGAAACATCAGGATAGTTCCGAAATATTTCACTGATCTGGCTGTCAGCGAAATCTGCCGGCAATTCCGGTGTGAATATGGCTGCATCAAGGTTCGAAATTCGACCGCTCCCGTAATTGATTAAATTATCAGGAGGACCAAATTCGGGAATGACCATGGTCCGATAAGTGAAACTGGGCATGAGAATATTATCGATGCTTCCCAAGATTGCTCCCAGGATGGTTTGAGCACCCCCACGTACTTGCGGAATTAATTGCGAGGAAGCGTAAACGATAGTTGGGTCGCTTCGTTCAATGCAAAGATCCTGCAGAGCTGTTTTTATATCTCGATACTGTAGCATAGGTTGTATGAATTATAGGATAAAGTGCATCAATTTTGATGGGTTCCACAAACCGGAATAATATCTTTGTTTTCCTTCCCATTCAATGGTAACCCTAAATATGGGGAAGGATCGAGAGTGTTTTTAATTTCAAGCTCATTTTTAAAAGTACCGTCACTATCTGATTGAACGATCGAAAAATGAAGGTGAACTCCTACCGGATTATTAGGAGTACCCGAATAATTTCCTTGATACCCCAACAGGGTGCCGGCTGCTACGAAAACTTCACTTGTTCCTGCGGGAAAAGTATCAATGATGTAAGAGCTCCCATTCTCATCTGCCAGATGGGTGTAATAGATCCATATTTGCCGCCCTGATTGCAGGGGGTCATCTGGAATGCGAATGATAAGGGATGATTTCCAGTCGGGCAGTCGTGTAAGGTATCCATCATACGCGGCGTAAACCGGTGTAATTCCAGCTTCGGTTCCGCCGAAGATATCAATTCCCTGGTGCGTGTGACCGATTTGAAATGAATCTCCCCACAGATATCCGATCATGCCATCAGTTGGGATAAAAAAGGGAGCATCCTGACATTGTTCATTGGCATGGACTGCCCAATCAGCGTGGTCTTGTGGATCACGTATCCATTGCACTACCTTCCCGGATCGCTGGGGATGCAGGATGGTCTCGTAAAATACGATCACAACCAACACAGTCAGAATTCCAACACACGTTAGTACGATCTTGCCTATTGTTTTCATTACTTTGTTTCGTTGTCGAGATTTCCAATCATAGACCAGGGTCCGGTCCATGTGATGTTGACATCTTTTTCTTGCCCCAGCAGGGATTCCGGAGAATCACAAAATACCAGCTTATTGGTGAGGGTTCTCCCATACCAGCGTTCTTTCTTTTGTCCTTCGAAAAGGACTTTAATCTTCTGGTACAGGTATTTTTCATTGATGCTGGCAGTAATTTGCTCTTGCAGGCTTTCCACAGCTCTGAAGCGTTCCCATTTTTCCACATCAGAGACGTCATCCGGCATGTTCTCCGCTGAATGGGTGCCGGGGCGGGGTGAATAGCGTGCCACATGCGTCATATCCGGTTTCACCTCATCTAGTACTTGCAGTGAATGCTCGAATTGTTCCGCGGTTTCTCCCGGGAACCCCACGATTAGATCGGTGGCAATGGAGGAGGAGGGGAAGAGTACGCGGATTTTCTGAACAATGGATAAATATTTTTCAACCGTGTATCCCCGCCGCATTCTACGTAATACTTCATCATCACCTGCCTGAATGGGGAGTTCAAAGTGCGGCATTACTTTAGGCAGTCCGGTCATCGTGTCTAATAGCTCATCTGTCATCCAGTTTGGATGCGAGGTAAGGAAACGGATGCGCTGAATACCTTCAATCTGATGGATGTCGGTAAGCAGTTCCCCCAGAGTTGGATATGATGGATTCTCATGACCATAGCGGTCTACAATTTGCCCCAGCAGGGTGACCTCTTTAATTCCTTGCCGCGCAAGGCTGCCCACCTCCGCGAGGATCTCTTGCGGCGGACGGCTGATCTCTTTGCCGCGCCGCAGCGGGATGACGCAGTAGCTGCAAGCATGAGAGCACCCCAGAACAATGGGAACAAAGGCAGCAATGGAATTTCCACGCATCTCTGCTGGCAAAATAAAATCAGCATCGTTTTCGAGGATCGACTGTGCCTGATCGCGTAATTCATTTGCTTTTACCATATCAGTGTCGAGCAAGTATCTCACCAGCTGGTTGATATCTGAGGGTGCAGAGAAAATATCCACGAACGGGAAGCGTTTTTTCAAGAGGGTGTAATCTCCCACCCCGACCATACAACCCATCAAGCAGATCACTGCCTGTGGATTTTCCTGTTTCACTTTTTTTAATGATGAAAGCCTGCCTATGGCTTTATCCTCGGCGCTTTGTCTGACCACACAGGTATTTAATACGATCACATCCGCTTTCTCGATCTTTCCAGTGGGAGAATATCCCAGCTGTTCCAAAGTCGAGGAAAGCCTGACCGAATCAGCGACATTCATCTGACATCCTTCTGTCCATATGTGGTAAAGCATGCGGCGATTATATCAATAATTCAGACTATTTCAATCTAATTAAATGGGTGGGATAAGGTAAAATAGCCGCATGCAATATCCCGAATATATACCGTATAAAAAAAAGAACAGGAAAGGGCTCAAGATTCTTTTTCTGATATGTTTGCTCATCTTATTGGCAATTGGGTTGTATCAGATTCCCCGTGTAAATCGTGTGGTTAGCTGGCGCATTGACCTGGCTCGTACATATATTCACCGATTGTTCAATCCCGTATCTGATTTACCAGCGCCGGTTGTCAGCCGTATCAGTGCGCCTGGTACACCTACCATCACCGCAATACCGGCAACCATCACACCAACCCCGCTGGTTTCTCCCACTCCAACACAGGTACCTACTCCTATTCCATCAGAAGTTGTTTTGACTGCTCCAGCTTACGATGAAGTACGCGATAAACAGGATTGGAATAATTGTGGACCCGCCACCCTGGCTCTTACATTACGATATTACGGTTGGGAGGGTGATCAGTATGACATTGCAAAGATTGTCAAACCCACGCGTGATGACCGCAACGTAAATGTAGATGAACTGGTCTATTATGTACACAATTACTCCGGCTGGCTCAACGCAGAGTTTCGTGTGGGTGGGGATGTGGAACGTATTAAACAACTGATTGCCGCGGGTTTTCCGGTGATGATCGAGGAGTCTTTCACCACCGACCGCCAGTACTGGCCGGAGGATGATCTGTGGTCGGGGCATTATTTGTTGATAACCGGATTCAATGATGCTACGCGTACGTTCATCGTCCAGGATACCGAATTAGGAGCAAACCAAAGCATCAATTATGATATCCTCGATAAGAATTGGCAGTCTTTCAACCGGGTGTATATTATGGTATACCGCCCAGAGCATGAAGAAATCTTGAAAAATGTTCTTGGTGAGGATTGGGATGTGGAAAAGAATCGTGAGAATGCACTGGCTGCAGCGCAACAGGAAACACAGAACAATCCTGATAATGCCTTTGCATGGTTCAATCTGGGTACTAACCTGACCTCCTTTAAGCGCTATACCGAAGCTGCACAAGCATACGATACCGCGCGCAGCCTGGGGCTGCCGCAACGAATGTTACGCTATCAGTTTGGACCTTTCATTGCATATTTCCAGACGGGCAGGACAGAAGAAGTTATGACCCTTACCAAGTATGCACTTGAGATCTCCCGCACATCTGAAGAAGCCATGTTGTGGCGAGGATGGGCATTTTATCAAAATGGAGATGAAGATACAGCTCTGAAGTATTTTCGCGACGCATTAAAGATCCGCGAAGACTATGAAGATGCTCTTTGGGCGATCGATTACATTAGCGCGAATTAGGGACGGGTGATGGGTATAATTCTTTCTGAAATTGAAGCAATTTTTTTTGATATTGATGGAACACTCAGTAATTCAGATGACCATATCATAGAAGAGATAACTCGCCGCATCCGTTTTCTTCGCTTTTTCTGGAAAGAACAGAATCTCCAAAAATTTGCCCGTGCATCCGTAAGCCTAGCAATGACAGGCTTTAATATTTCATACCATCTTGTTGATCGGCTGGGAATTGACGATTTTATCGTCAGGACATTTCCGCATAAAAAGAAGAACCGTGATCGCGAAAGTTTTGATAAAGACCATTCCTTAATAACCGGTGTAGAAGAAATGTTACAGGATCTTCATCGTAAATACCGGTTGGGGATTATCAGTGCCCGTAGCGATAGTGGGGTGTTGGATTTCATCCAAAAATTCTCTTTACAGCAATATTTTGACGTGTTGGTTTCAGGTCAAACTTGTTATTACTCAAAGCCTTTCCCCCATCCACTGCTATTTGCGGCAGATGCGATGCATGTACAACCTGAGCGCTGTTTGATGGTTGGAGATACCGTAGTAGATATCCTAGCTGGTAAAGCTGCAGGTATGAGAACGATCGGTGTACTTTCGGGTTTTGGTACGCAAAAAGAATTAAAAAAGGCGGCTGCTGATTTTATCCTGAAATCCATCGCAGACCTGCGTTTCCTGTTAAGCTAATATTCTGGATAGATGAATGCAGGAACGCCATCCTCTCCTTCTCTGATCTGAATGGGATATTGATATACCCTGGAAAGCCGGTTTTCTGTCAGGACTTTTGATGGTTTCCCTTCTGCTTCAACTTTGCCTCTGGAGAGCAGCAGAATTTCATCGCAAAAACGCAGGGCTTGATTCAGATCATGCATGGCAATGATGACGGTTGTCTTTTCTTTTTTGACGTGTTCGAATAATAAAGCCAGAAATTCCATCTGGTAGCGAATATCCAGATGGGTGGTTGGTTCATCTAAAAGCAGCAAAGGAGTTTCTTGTGCAAACGCTCGCGCCAGGATAACGCGCTGCTGCTCGCCCCCTGATAACATTTCAGCAGGCAGGTCAGCCAGTTTCAGAATGTTGGTGCGCTGCATGGCGCTTTTTACGATCTGATCGTCTTTTGGATTTGTTCTCCCAAACCAGTTCAGGTATGGCGTTCTTCCCATGCTTACGATTTGTTGCACCGTGAACCCTGCCGGAATGGTTCTGCTTTGCGGGACGGTGGCAATTAACTGGGCTCGTTCCTGTGGCGGGAGGGCAGTCATATCTCTTTTCTTAAATTGAATTTTGCCAGAATCAACACGCAGAGAACCATTGATCGACCGAATCAAAGAGGTTTTGCCAGCGCCGTTCGGACCGATCAAGCCCAGGATCTTGCCCTTGTGCAATTGAAAGGAGACGTTATCCAAGATAGTAGCAGTATCAAATGAAAGGGAAATATTTTCTACTGATAACATCTTTTACCACGTCTTTCTCTTGGTGCGCCGCAGAATATATAGGAAAAATGGTGCTCCTAGCAAGGTGGTGATCACTCCCACAGGGATTTCCTGCGGGGCGAGCAGTTTGCGGGCAGCAATATCTGCTAGCAGCAGAAAAATTGCCCCTCCCAGTGCTGAGTAGGGTAGAATCTGGCGATAATCGTTCCCTACCATGCGCCGCAGGATGTGGGGGACAACCAGACCAACGAAAGCGATCGTACCGGAGAAAGCAACTGCAGCAGCTGTGGTTAAACTGGCAGCCAAGATGATCGCCAGACGAACTTTTTTCACCGGCACGCCCATTTGCTGAGCCTCTTCATCCCCGAATTGCATTACATTTAACTGGTAGCCCATGCTGATCAAAGCAGTGATGCCTACCAGAATGTAGGGTGCGGCTGCCAGAACGGGCTTCCAACCCACCAGGGTGCTGCCACCCATCATCCAAACGATCGCGCGTCGTAATTCCCCTCCGGCATTGAGGAGTAAGAATGATGTCAGGGCATTGGAGAAGGAACTGACCGCAACACCTGCCAGAATGAGCGTGGTATTGTGGATGGTCTTCCCCACTTTTGCCAGAGAATAAACCAGAATGACTGCCAGCATAGCTCCGCTGAAGGCGCTGATAGGAATCGCGAAATAGCCCTGAAGCTCCTGCGGCCATTGGATGGTCATAGCGATGATGGACCCCAACCCTGCCCCCGATGCTACCCCGATCAGGTATGGATCCGCCAATGGGTTCTGAAAAAGACCTTGGTAAGCGCCGCCGCTGGTTGCCAGGGCAGCGCCCACCAGCATTACTAAAAGAGTGCGGGGAATACGTAATTGAAACAGGATATTGGCATATTTTTCTTGCCTAGCTGAGAGGGTGATTCCACCTACCACCCTCTCACGCAGAATTGTGAAAAAGTCACGCATAGGAATATTGACACTTCCAAGCACAATGCTGAGAAGCACAGCGATCAGAACACCTGCCCCCAGGATGAGGCCCCACTTTGGCAGGGTGTTCTCCTTTTTCATTCAAAAACCTCTGGATGGATGACCTGCGCCAGTGCTTCCAACCCATCGATCAGACGTGGACCGGGACGCGCCAGCAGATTATCGTCAAATGGAAACACATTTCCAGATTGAACAGCGCTCAGTGTGCTCCACCCTTCACGGTCAACAAGGCTTTCAGGGGTGATGCCCCATATAGAATCACCCAGTAGGATAATATCAGGATCCTGGATGAGCAACTCTTCCAAGCTGATCTGTGCCCAGGAAGTTTCCATGGCATCTCCCACATTTTTTCCCCCCGCCATCTGGATCAGAGTACTGTAGAAAGTATCCTGCCCTGGAGTATACGGTTTGGTGGGGTCGGTTGCATCCAATTCGTAAAAAACGGTTGGAGTGGTTGTGGCATTTTCAATGGTTGAAACGATTACCGCCACCCGCTCTGTAGCTTCGCTGATGACCTGTTGGGCGGCATCCTCATGACCACTCAATAAACCTACATCCTGGATAGTTGTATAGAGGTCATCCAGAGTGAGTGGGTTCTTGATGTAAAAAACCTGGATGCCCAAATCTTCAATAGATTGCACCAGTTCCGCCGTGTTGATCTCAGCAGCCAGAACCAGATCTGGTTCAAGGCTGAGCAGCATTTCAAGGTTGTATTCTGAGTAACCACCACCGATATCGGGCAGAGCGGAGGCATCTGCTGGATAATCGGAAAAGCTGTCTCTGCCGACAACTTGATCACCGGCACCCACGACATAAAGCAACTCGGTATTTGAAGGGGAGAGGCTCACAATTCGGGTTGCCGGGCTTGCAAGGATTACTTCCCGCCCCAGACCATCCGTCAAGACTATGGAGGTGGAAACCCCTTCCATTGGCGCTTCTATCTCCGCCGTGTTGGTTGTGGATCCACAGCCAGCTAAAACAGAACTGATCAGGATCAAAGGAAGCAGGATTTTTAAAAGTCTTTTCATTATTTTCTCCATGAATTTCGAGTATTTAAATTAAAAAATCCGTCTTTTGACAGATCAGGGCTTGCTTCTTTTTATCACCAGTCACCTCCTATCCACGAGAGCGTGTTAGTTATATTTCGTTCTGGTGGTCGACCTGGCTTGGTAGTAAACCTTACAGTTGCGGGACAGCACCGGACTTTCTAATCAATAGAGCACCGGTTTCGCCTTTTTGTCCTTCCATCCGGGGAAAGGACACCAGAACACGATTAAGGATTATTGTATTCAGATAGAGCATATCAGTCAAGCGTGTCTTACAAGAAGCTTTGTTAAAAGAGGGAAATGCAGTTCGCATCACGAAACATGGGTTAAAGCTTAAAATTACGACATGCTTCCTTATGGTCTCCATGTGAGTGTGTTATACATTGTTGTATGGCTGTAGCATCAACAGCTCGGAATCCACCGGTTATCTTCATGATAAAATCGAGATTATTCTTAATTGGAGAGCTTTCATGTCTGAAAACATCCTTGTTGCTGTTGCTTGGCCGTATGCAAATGCCGAGATTCATGCTGGGAACCTGGTGGGTTCCTACTTACCGGCAGATATCGTTGCCAGATATCATCGTCTTAAAGGGAACAAGGTGTTAATGGTGTCGGGTAGTGATGCTCACGGTACTCCTATTACAGTCCGCGCGGATGCAGAAGGAACTACCTCTCAGGCAGTCTATCAACGGTATCACACCGGATTTTTAGAATTATTCCAGAGCATGGGAATTTCCTACGATCTGTTCACATCTACCCATACCAGCAATCATTTTGCGACATCGCAAACCATGTTTACCACTCTGCTGAAGAATGGATTTTTATATAAGGAAAAGCAATTCCAATGGTATTCGCCCTCCCAAAAACGATTCTTGCCTGACCGCTATGTAGAAGGAACCTGTTATTTGTGCGGTTTTGAAGGTGCGCGCAGTGATCAGTGTGATAATTGCGGGAATCTACTGGAAGCATCGAAGTTGCTGAATCCGCGCAGTAAGATTGATGGATCAGTACCGGAATTACGTGAAACCGAACATTTCTTCTTGGATCTGGCAACACTCCAGCAGGACGTGACCGATTTTCTGAACGAAAGGCAGAATTACTGGCGTCCCAATGTGGTTCGCCAATCCTTGGGGCAAATACAGACGGAAGGACTGCGTGGCAGACCCATCACACGCGATCTCGATTGGGGCATCCCCGTCCCTCTAGAAGGATGGGATCAAAAATGCCTGTATGTGTGGTTTGAGGCTGTTATTGGATATCTTTCCGCTTCCATAGAATGGAGCAAGCTGGAAGGTAACAACGCTGCCTGGCGGGATTGGTGGAAAAATGAGAAAGCCAAGACCTTCTATTTCATTGGAAAAGACAATATTCCATTTCATGCCATCATCTGGCCGGCTGAACTGATCGGGGTAGGTAAGCAATTTGATGAATTGTATGGGGAAAAAGACCCTCAAAAATTTGTTTTGCCGTATGATGTACCAGCTAACGAATTCTTGAACCTGGAAGGGAAGAAGATCTCAGGCAGCCGTAATTGGGCTGTATGGGGAAAAGATTTTCTCTCTCGTTATGACCCGGATGCCTTTCGATATTATCTGACTTCCATCATGCCTGAAACCCGCGATTCAGATTGGGATTGGGAGGAGTTCTATCATCGCAATAATGATGAATTGGTGGCGACATGGGGCAATTTAGCCAATCGGGTGTTATCCTTCGCCTATAAATATTGGGAGGGAGTGGTTCCCGACCCAGGAGCACTGACCACCATTGATATCCAGCTTTTGGAGACGATTGAAGGAGGGTTTGACAGTGTCGGGCGCGAATTGGAACAGGTGCATCTGCGTGCTGCTTTAGCCGAGGTGATGCGTCTGGCGAGTGAGGTCAATAAATACCTGGATCAAACTGCTCCCTGGACGAGCATCAAAGAGGATAAACTGGCAGCAGCCAGAGCTATTTTTGTTGCTATGAAAGCGATCGATTCCCTGAAGATTATGTTTGCACCGTTCTTACCCTTTACCAGCCAGCAGCTGCACGAATTTCTAGGTTATTCCGATCAGTTATTTGGCACGCAGCATGTTGAAGAGGTTCAGGATGACCTAGGAAGCCATACCATCTTGCGTTACGATCCTTCTTCTGCGGCAGGAGAATGGAAAGCGAGTGACCTGCAACCCGGAGCTCGATTTATCAAACCAGCTCCCTTATTCAAAAAATTGGATGAAAGCATCATTGCAGAAGAACGCCAAAGATTGGGATAAAATCAATTAGGTAGATCAAGAAGCCAATTATAGGCGCCGAGTAAAGCCTGGTCGACGCTTTGATTTTTGATGAGGATGCGATCGCCTTGAAATTGAAAAGAGGTTGCGCGCAGGTCGTTATTGAAGAACCATCCGATCCATACAAATCCAACAGGCTTGGTGGGTGTGCCGCCGTCTGGTCCTGCAATTCCGGATACAGCGATAGTAATCAACTTTGACGCATCACAGATAGACTCAAGGTTGTGTGCTACCCCAAACGCCATTTCAACCACAGTTTCCCGACTGACAGCACCGTAGCGATTGAGTGTTTCTTCTTTTACCCCCAACCATTGCATTTTCGAGGGGTAAGAGTAAGTGACCATTCCGCCCAGGAAATAGGCGGAAGAACCTGGTATATCTGTGATGCGGTTGGCGATCAAGCCCCCCGTACAGGATTCGGCGGTGGCAAGATACATCCTCTTTTGTATTAGCAGTGCCCCGAGCAGTGCCTCTATCTTTTCTGAAGCCATATTTTGATTATAACGGTATCGAGTCAAAAACATGAAAAATTCACAAAATATATGCACAATAACAATCTGATGACGCTTGACCATAAAAATTCGGCATGTTATGATGGCGCAGCGAGGTTTGAATGGATGAAAATATTACATCGCATGATGTTCATGAAACACAAGAATTAAAGAAGCAAGAACAGGTAGAGGAAATTCCCCAATTCCTCACGCTGTGGGACCGCTTCTGGAAACGGATACAGAAGATTGGTTTACACGATGTGGTTTCACGGATTACCACAATTCTGCTCACCATTGTCATGGTGGCACTCATCATCTGGGTCATGAAAACTTTTTTCTTGCCAGAAGAAAAGATCGTCATAACCGCCAGCGGCGGTACGTATGACTCGGGTGAGGATGTGGAAACTGCAGATCTGTTATTACCGGCTTATGAAGGTGTGGCTCCTGTGGAAGGGATTTCCAGGTCATCCGAGATCAAAACCAGCATAGATGAAGAAGTGCCCTCTCGTTACGATGTTGTGGAATATGAGGTTGTCGCTGGTGATACTTTGATTGGGATTGCAGAACACTTTGGGTTGGAACCTGAAACGATTTTATGGTGCAATTACGACACCCTCCTCGATAATCCGGCAGCCATTTATCCCGGGCAGGTGCTCAAGATCTATCCTACCGATGGGACAACCTATCGCTGGATGGAAGGTGATGGTCTGAATGGTGTCTCTACAGGATTGAATATTACCCCTGAGGCTATCATCGAATGGCCTGGCAATCATCTCAGCTACGAAACGATCGGCGATTACGCGAACCCCAATATCGAAGTGGGAACCCTGATCTTCGCACCCGGTGGAACCCGCAGCTATTATGACTGGACAGCTGCCCTGTTTGTACGAACGGATGTTGCCACATCGCGCATTCTGGGACCGGGACATTGTGAAGCAGTTTACAGTGGACCCATCGGAACGGAAGCCTTTGTCTGGCCTACTTCCGCAACCTATATCTCCGGATATGAATACACACCTGAATTTAATCACTGGGGTATTGATATTGGTGGTGATCTGGGCAACCCGATCTATGCCGCTGATGCGGGTGTGATCGTTTATGCCGGTTGGAATGATTGGGGGTATGGAAATGTGATCGTTATAGATCATGGCAATGGCTGGCAGACGCTCTATGCCCATCTAAACGAGGTCTACGGCAATTGTGGTGATTATATCAATTTTGGAGGGCAGTTGATCGGCACCATGGGCAGCACGGGCAATTCCAGCGGACCGCACCTGCACTTTGAAATGAGCTTGAACGGTAATCGCATGAATCCACATCGCTATTACCCATACTAGCAGTTAAGGAGAGGGAAATACCATCTTCCCTCTCCTTTTTTCTTTCTCCCGCTATAATTGATTCAGGAGGCAAATATGCTAAAAAATACGGATGAAATCCGTCCATCTGCTATTGCCGGGACCTGGTATAGTGATGATGCGAAAAAACTTCAGGATGAGATCTCAACATATATCATGCAAGCAAAAATTCCTCCCCTGCATGGTAGGGTAATTGGGCTGATCTCTCCACATGCGGGGTATCGCTACTCTGGACCAACTGCAGGGTATGCCTATCGGGCAGTTCTGGAAAAGCAATTTGACATTGTGGCGATTTTTTCACCCTTCCATGCTTATACTCCCGTTAAATTACTGACCAGCGCGCATGCCTACTATCAAACCCCCCTGGGATTGGTGCCGGTCGCGCAGGACCTTGTGAACGGATTTCAAGAAAAAATAGCTCTGCAGGGATTGAATGTTGAGTTTATTTCCTACGATGAGGAACACTCATTAGAAATTCAACTGCCTTTCCTGCAAACTGCTTTGAAAGGTTCCTTTGAACTATTTCCCCTGATGGTACGAACTCATGACATGGATGAGATCGAAACGATTGCGCAAGCAGCAGCAGATATAACGAACGGGAAAAATGTATTATGGGTTGCCAGTACGGATTTATCCCACTTCTACAACCAGAAAACAGCCGCTATGCTGGATGATGAAATGTTAAGACGAATATCTACATTTTCTCCTCAGCTGGTATTGGATGCCGAAAAAGAAAGTAGAGCTTTTGCATGTGGGGCGGGAGCGGTGGCTGTTGTATTGAGCATAACCCGAAAACTGGGAGCAACAACTGTACAAATTCTGCACTACAGCACGTCTGCAGAGGGCACGGGTGATACTTCTTCGGTGGTGGGCTACGGAGCAGCAACAATTGAGTCGTAATAGGATTTCTTGATCGCATGAGCATGATCATTCGTGTTGTTGTTAATATTCCTGGCATTGATGCGCTCTTTGATTACGATGTACCAGATCGGTATGCTGGTATTCAACAGGGCAGTCTGTTGGTGGTGCCGTTCAGAAAGATGCGAGCTCAGGCTGTTGTGGTGGAAATGAATTGCAGTTCCACGGTGATTGAACGCAAAGAGATTCTTGGGATTCTGGATACCGAACCAGTATTGAATTCAGATCAGATCGCTCTTGCAAAATGGATGGCGACCCATTATTTTTCCAGCATCTCAGATTGCGTGCATCTTATGTTGCCTCCCGGCATTAATCAGCTGGCGGATGTGGTTTATAGCTTGAAGCGGCTACCAGCCGCTTCTGAGAATCTTTCTGCTACACAAAAAAAGATTCTGGAAATGATAAGAACACGCGGAGCGCTGCGTTCACGCCAGCTCCAAGCAGCTTTTCCCCACGCCAGCTGGAGAGTTGCATTGCGAGGTTTACTGAAAAATGGGTATCTTGACAGTAATTCATATCTCCCTGATCCACACATCCAGCGTAAAACCATCCGTACCGCGCAGATTTCTGTGTCAAAAGCGGTGCTTGGTGATCGCCAACAGGATTTGGGACGCGCTGGCACAAATGCCGCTGAAAGACGGGGTGCTGCGCTGGAATTTCTGTTGCAGGAAGGCATCCCGGTGAATACTGCCTGGGTGTATGCTGCTTCAGGGGCGAATGCAGCTGACTTAAAAACGCTTGAAGAAAAAGGTTTTATACATCTGAGTGAGGTGGAGATCTGGCGTGATCCTTTGAAAGACATTGAAGTCTCACCTACAAAAAAGCCGGAACTTACCTCTGCACAATGTAAAGCCTGGAGCCAAATCGAAAAACAATTAACAGAAAAAAAGAAAAAACCCATCCTTATCCATGGTGTGACTGGCTCTGGGAAGACGGAATTGTATTTGCGTGCGGTGGAAAAAGTAGTGGAACAGGGGAAACAGGTTCTGGTAATGGTGCCTGAAATTTCCCTTACACCACAAACCGTAAAACGATTCATGGCACGCTTCCCGGGGCAGGTGGGATTGGTGCATTCACGTTTATCAACCGGTGAGAGGGTTGACACCTGGCGCAGAGCACGAATGGGGAAGCTTCCTATCATCATTGGACCGCGCAGTGCGCTGTTCACGCCATTCCCTGATCTTGGTTTGATCGTGATGGATGAGTTTCACGATCCCTCCTTCTATCAATCGGATAACAAACCGCTGTATGATGCGGTACGAACTGCCTTGCAATATGCTGTGCTCACTGACAGCAACATCATGCTGGGTTCCGCCACACCGGATGTAGAGCTATACTTCCGTGCTCAGAGTGAGGGTTGGGCACTTATTCACCTACCAGATCGGATTCTGGCACACCAGGAATATATTCAACAAAAGCGTTCACAATTTCCTGATGCAGAGATCCACATGGAGGAACAGAACGGCAGTGCTGCTGTCTTGCCTCTCCCCCTAGTACAGATTGTAGATATGCGGAATGAGTTGAGGCAGGGCAATCATTCCATGTTCAGTCGTTCCCTGCAAGCAGCATTGCGAACCATTTTGGATAGAAAACAACAGGCAATTTTATTCCTGAATCGGCGCGGCAGTGCCACATACATATTTTGCCGTAACTGTGGAAAAGTACTGCTTTGTCCACGCTGCGATATTCCATTGACAATGCACATGGATAAGAAGAAACTGGTCTGCCATGTGTGTGGGTATGAAAAAGATGTGCCCCAGCGCTGCCCTGAATGTGGAGCTACCCAGATTAGACAGTATGGCGGCGGTACACAGAAGGTAGAAGAACAGCTTTATCAGTTATTTCCCTCTGCACGCATCCTGCGCTGGGATGCGGATACCACCCGGCAGCATGGAGCGGAGGAGCTGCTGCTCTCTCACTTTGCCAACCATCATGCCGATTTTCTGATCGGAACACAAATGCTGGCTAAAGGGCTTGATCTTCCTCTTGTGACACTGGTTGGAATCGTGCTGGCAGATGTAGGATTGAACTTTCCGGATTTTCGGGCTCCGGAGCGTATTTTTCAGACTCTCACCCAGGTAGCAGGACGGTCTGGGCGCAGCCCGCTGGGTGGGCAGGTCATCCTTCAAACCTATCAACCTGATCATTATGCCATCCAACGCGCATCAAGGCACGATTTCAACGGGTTCTATAGAGATGAAATCGTGCACCGGCGTGAACTTCATTATCCACCCTTTACCGATCTCGTCCGGCTGGAGCTTCGCCATCAGGACCAACGAGTGGCAATCAACAAAGCCTCTGCATTGTTCGAACAGATCACTACAATTGTTGGGAATGATCCGGAGCTTGCTGGAACCATCATTAGTGGACCTGTATCACCTTTTTTCTCCAAGCAGCGTGGCTATTACCGGCAGCATATTGTCTTGCGGGGAAAAAACCTGGAGGCGATTCTACACAAGATCAATCTGCAAGATTGGCGGATCGAGGTCAATCCCCCCGATCTTCTGTAAATCCGAGATAGAAATGAAAACACCTCGCCATATTCTCGCGAGGTGTTATTTTTAGTTTGAAATTCAGAGATTATTGGACGACCAGCCATGGGTTGATCATACCGCCGTTTAAACGGATTTCAAAATGGAGGTGGGGTCCGGTGGAATTACCGGTTGACCCACAGGCAGCGATCACCTGACCCTGGTACACACTCTGACCGCAGGATACGTTGATGGAATTTAAGTGAGCATACAGGGTTTGGTATCCATTTCCGTGATCGATCATGACCATGTTGCCGTATCCTCCACTGATTGCTCCAGCATATACCACCACACCCGAGTCGGATGCGAAAATGGCATCGCCCTGGTAGCACATCATATCCAGCGCTTGGTGACCCCCCCAGTAATCATTCCCGGTAATCTGATGATATGGAGTTGGCCATACAAAGGTATAAGTACCAACAGCACCACCTTCCGATGTGGAGCAGGCTCCGGGACCCAGGATGCTGGAATTCACGCCAGAATTGCCACGTACAATAGTAGGGACAACCCATGTTTGATAAGCACGATATCCACCCGGGATCATCACCAGCGTACCGGGTTCAATGGCAGGGTTGGTCATGTCAAGATCATTGCCAGGGAATAGCAGAACATCTTCAGGATCGGCATAATATTCTCCTGCTACCTTCTCGATGGTGTCCCCTTCCTTCCACTTGTAAAGGATCCCATCGACAGGAGGAATGATCAAATCTTGCCCAACGGAGATGAGGTGCGGATCATCATTGAGAATATCGTAATTTGCCCACAATACCGATTCAGGTTCCACATCAAAGGTTTGGGCAATACCGAAGATGGAATCACCTGACTCTACCGTATAATTGACCGGTTCTTTCCGGTATCCGCTGGGGAGAACAGTATCGGCATTTGCGTCTCTTTTTACAGATTGGTAATCATCTCCCGCAGCGTAAGATGGGAGCACTGGGTTGGAATCATCCGATTCAATTTGGGATGAGGACGCAACGCCAAACAATTGTAGTAGAGATTCGCCTTTGAAGAATTGATAAAGCGATGCCCCCATCAGGAAGATCATTAAAACGGCGATGATCCAGGTGATGATGGAAATAATACTGCGCTGCTTTCTGCCAGATTCTTCTTGAACTTTGTTATTCTGTGGAGCGGTTGTTTTTGAATTGATCAAATTCCCTCCGTCAAATTGGAAAGAAATTCCATATTGTCTTTGGTCTTCTCAAGGCGCTGTAAGATCGCTTCAGTGGCGATCGCAATGTCCATTCCTCCTCCCTGCGGGGGTTGTCCGATCATTTGCAAGAACATTCTGCGCATGAGCCATATTTTTTGGAGTTCATCGGGGCTGAGCAGCAATTCTTCGCGGCGTGTGGAAGAGCGTTCAATATCAATTGCAGGGAAGATACGACGTTCTTGCAGCCGGCGTGAGAGATGAAGCTCCATATTACCGGTACCCTTGAATTCTTCATAGACCACATCATCCAAACGTGAACCGGTGTCAACCAGTGCGGTGGAGATGATAGTAAGGGAACCGCCATTTTCGATATTACGAGCGGCGCCGTAGAAGCGCTTGGGTGGATAGAGAGCAGAAGGATCCATACCACCAGATAAAGTACGCCCAGAAGGATTGACGACTAGGTTGTAGGCACGCGCCAGGCGTGTCAGCGAATCCATAAGGATGACCACATCATGCCCGATCTCAACCAGACGTTTGGCACGGTTCAGAGTAATCTCAGCAGTACGTACGTGGGAAGTGACCGGTTCGTCAAAAGTTGATGCAATGACCTCACCCTCAACAGAACGATCCATGTCCGTTACCTCTTCCGGTCGTTCACCAATTAAACTGATCATCAAGTCCACTTCGGGGTTGTTGGTAGAAATGGCGTTGGCGATCTCTTTTAAAATGGTCGTCTTACCTGCTTTCGGCGGTGAGACGATCATACCGCGCTGACCTTTACCAATCGGTGCGATCATATCTATGACACGGTTGGAAAGGATGTTGCGGGGTGTTTCCAGGTCGAAGCGTTGATCAGGAAAGATAGGGGTTAGATCTTCAAAACGTACGCGTTTCTTGGTTTCATCAACTGGCAATCCATTGATACTTTCAACATGCACCAGACCGTAATGCCGCTCAGATTCGCGGGGTGGGCGCACATCGCCAAAAACCATATCGCCATTGCGCAGCTCATTACGACGCAGCTGTGCTTGGGAGACATAGATATCATTTTTTCCCATCTGGTAATCCTGTCGGAGAAAACCAATACCTTCTGGCATGATCTCTAAGATTCCACCACCCATATCACGCCCTTCTTGTTGGGCGCTGAGCTGGGCGATATTTACGATGAGAAATTCTTTCTTGTGCAGCATAGCATCTTCAAGTTCCATTTCTTTCGCCATGTTGCGAAGTTCAACTAAAGACTTTTTTTCCAGTTCTGAAATCGTGATCATATTTTACTTTCCATGAATTAGATTTGATAAATTCTCTTGAGAATTTCAGCCAAGGGCAGAAAAAATAATTTAAGAGTACTTACGGGGTTTTCACTTTCCTCATGATTGCTTTGGGAAAAAACGGGTGTGTTTTTACACGCGGCGAGATTATAACATGTAAAATTTCAGCCCGCAAGCACTCAAAAATCCATTTTATGAAAGGTACTCCCGTAAATCACGGCTGCGAGAGGGATGGCGCAGCTTACGCAGCGCTTTGGCTTCAATTTGCCGTATGCGTTCACGGGTAACATTAAAATAGTTGCTTACTTCCTCGAGGGTATGGTCTTTCCCGTCCAATAATCCAAAGCGCAGCTCCAGCACCTGCCGCTCTCTCTCTGATAGCGCTGATAGGGCAGCCTGCACCTGTTCACGCAGCATTTCTTTTGCAGCTGCATCCATGGGTTCGATCGCGTCAATGTCTTCAATGAAATCACCCAGCTGGCTGCTATCCTCATCTCCTACTGGGTATTCCAGAGAAATCGGTTCTTCAGCTGATTTCATGATCTGCTGTACTTTTTGTGAAGCGTTTTTCCATTTCTCCATGAGCTGTTTATTAATAGGCTCGTCAGTCCTTAATGCGTCCTTTATACGGTCGGCGTCGTGCTTTTCCATGAACTCTGATTCCAGAGCCAATTCCTCGAAACTTGGGTCGCGGTTGAGATTCTGCGTGAGTTTTCTTTGTATACGAAGGAGCTTGGAGATGGATTCGAACAGGTGAACTGGTATTCGAATCGTGCGTGCTTGTTCAGCAATATGACGGCTGATCGATTGTCTGATCCACCAGGTCGCGTAGGTACTGAATTTGTAACCCAGGGTTGGGTCAAATTTTGAAACAGCACGCAATAAGCCCAGATTGCCCTCCTGAATGAGATCGAGCAAAGAAATACCCCTCCCAAGATATTTCTTTGCCACGCTTACCACCAAGCGCAAGTTTGCGCGGATCAATACTTGAGTTGCTTCATAGGCAAGGCTGTGAATCTCAGAAAGGGTTTCTTTTAACGCTGTCTCTTCCTGAAAGCGGTTTTGGAAAAAATTAGAACGGGGAATGCGCTGTTTTTGGTTGTAGTAATCTAACAAATCCTGAGCTATGTTTTCGGGAAGTAAATAACAGGCAAGATAAAGCGCGTACACTTCCTGAATTAACCCTGTGAGCAGCTCGTTGGTAAGCGCATCGTCTGACGAAGCTTTCTGGTGCCAAAATGTGTTCAGATAATCACGGGTGTAGGATGGGATCTCGATATTCCAACAGGAGCGCAGCATTTGTGCTTCTGACAGGATTAGACTGAAATCGGGGAAATTTAGGCCCGGTTTTGTGCTGGTAACACTCTCCACATTTGCGTAAGAAGTGGCGAGGTCCTTACAGATTTGCGAGAAAATCTCACTGTACAACCCGTCAAAATCGGGTCCCAACTTATTGCGCATCTGGTTATGCAATTTACGGATGCGACGATCTGCCTCGATGCGAGTGGAAAGATGGAATTCGTTGGTTGCATCTAAAAGATCAATTTGACCAATTTCCTTGAGATAAAGACGCACGGGATCTTCTGAATATTCCAGATTGGGATGGTTGTTCAAGTCATCTTCATCCAAGCCATCATCTGTATAGTCAATTTCCCCAGAAGAGGAAACATCCTCTAATTCATCATCGGATTGTTCGTCGATAAAATCAGGCATTATTTTTTACCATTTTAAGGTGATTTGAAGAAGAGAATTATCAAAATAGGTTCCCCTAAAACCGTGAATCAGGAACGACCGCATAAGAGAATTATACATGAAGAAATCAGTCATTAATGTATGGTACTGAAAGTGCTTTTTCAAGTTTCGCTCTCATTTTTATGCTGGTTAATAACTCCGATTGGACATTTGGATCGGATACTCTGGTGGAATCATCTCCGTTTGACTCCTGTATTATGAGTAAATTGTTGACCTTTTCAATGATCCTGATGCGCCGTAGGGTGAGCAGTGTGTGGGCAAGGTCTTCGAGAATTCTATCAGGGGTGATACCTTCTGGGATGAGTTGTCTTAGCTCGTCATTCAACCAGTTCACCTCTTGCGCAAGATGATCCTGGATATATTCATCTATGTCTTGGTCAACTTGCTGGATGGATTTGAGGATGACATCAAGCGCTGCCCGCAGATCGCCGGATTGAAAATCAGAACTATCGAGATCAGGGAGCTCGTGTTTGCTCAGGTATCGATCCAACTCATAGATCATTTCAGGTTCCCGCAGCAGCAGCAATACCACATGTTTCTCAAGGTTATAGACCTTGGTCTTTTCTGAGGTGAGCAGGGTTTCAATAGCAGCAGGTTCGGTGGTCGTCGTTCTGCGTTTTGTGCTGCGTTTGCTGATATATTGGGTTTCTGAAAGAGAAAAAAGAGAGTGCTCATCCACATGTAAAATCCTGGCAAGCTGTTGGCGATAGGTATCTCTTTCCACCGGGTTCGGCACATCCTTGATCAAAGGCACTACCTGCGCTGCAATTTCACTCTTTGTTTTAGGATCCTCTAAATTTTTCCCTTCGGTGAGGGTGTCTATAACATGCGTGATGATCGGTTTTGCTTTTGTAATGATGGTTTGCCATTGCTCTGGGCTATCCAGGGCGATCTCATCTGGGTCCAATCCATCGGGTAAAGAACAAACACGGATGTCCGCATCCAGTCGTGCTTCAGTACGGATGAGACCCTTAGGGTCAAACACAAAATCTGCTGAGTGGTCCATGGTCTCGCGTGCAACCTCAAGACCTTTCATGGTCGCTTTTTCACCGGCGGTATCCGGATCAAGCGCTAAAATGATCTTGCGTGTGTAGCCTTTAAGAAGGCGCATCTGAATTGGGGTGAGTGCGGTACCCATGGGAGAGACAGCATTTTTGAACCCTGCCTGATGCAGCCCGATGACATCAAAATAACCTTCCACGATTACTGCCTGGTCATCACTGCGGATGGGTTTGCGTGCTTTATCAAGCCCGTATAATAAAGCACTTTTGTCAAAAAGCAGCGTCTGTGGAGAATTTAAATACTTGGGCATATCCTCATTCAAAAGAGCACGCGCGCCAAAACCACACAGACGCTGCCCCGCATCGCGGATAGGGAAAACGACGCGGTTACGAAAACGGTCATAATATCCATCGCTCTCGCTGCGCTTGGTGATCAATCCACAATCCACCAGTTCCTTTTCACTGAATCCTCTGTCTTTAAAATGGTCGATCCCTTTTTCCCATGCGTTGGGAGCGTAACCTAATTCAAAGGTCTCAATAGTTTTTGCATTAAGGCTGCGCTTTTCGGTGAGATAATGAAAAGCTTCACTTCCATCCTCCGTTTGTGTGAGATTGTGCCGGAAGAAGATCAGCGCATCTTCCAGAATGCCGCGCAGTTTTTCCACATATTCATCTTCCTCTTTTTTCTTGGGGGTGAGCGGCTCTAAGGTGATACCAGCTTTTTGGGCAAGATAACGCAATGTCTCTGGGAAGTCCCAACCTTCTTTTTTCATGATGAAGCGGAAAATATCCCCACCCTCGTTGCATTCTCCAAAGCAGCGCCATGTACCTGATTCTGGGAAAACCACGAAAGCGGGCGTGCGAGTGTTTGCATGAAATGGACAGAACCCAGTGTAATTTTTACCAGCCCGGCGTAACTTCACCGTCTCAGATACCAGGTCAACAATATCAATTCTGGATTTGATTTCTTCAATAGTATTCATGAAAATCGCAGCTTTGTATTAATTATAGGAGCAGAATCCTTGCCTGCCGCGTGGGCTGGATGAGAAAAACGCGACTGTTTAAAAAACCCTTGTGTTTGATGAATTGTATCAACCTGTAATGGCATTGAAGATTTCAGAAGCCTGAGCATGCAGCGCATTTTCATCCGCCTTATCTGGTTCCAATGTGATGCTGACGGATTCGTTGAAATTGAACATGCTGTTGATTGTTGCCTCATAAGCATCTTTTTTTATTGGCAAGCAGAAGATTGGCGATCTTGCGTTGCTTCCAAACATTGATCTCAAGCTAAGGTAGGAATTCTATTACCTTCAAGTACCTGTTCTTGAATTGTTGAAGCTTACACTTTCTCCCATTTCATACTGCGCCATTATTATATTAAAAACCTTCTAACTTTGAAAAATCAATAACAGTATCAGCCAGGCTTACGATCTGTTGCAGTAAACCAAGCCGGCTTTCGCGAACCTTTGAGTCTTCAGCCATGACCAGTACCTTATCAAAGAATTGATTGATGGAGGGAATAATGGGGATAAAGGCATTGAGCAAGTCATCAACCGATCCGTTTTCTCTGGGTAGCAGCAATGCTTTTTCGATGGATTGGTACAGCTCTTTTTCTTCTGAGCTTTCCATTAATGCTGGATCGGGTTTGAAGTCTTCCTTGATGTCACGCGTAATGCGTACACAACGTGAGAACGCTGGCAGAATTTCCGACCAATCCTTGCGATTGGTCCATGTAGTTAATTGGGTGCAAGCCCGGGAAGCGCGATAGGGATTACTGCCCTGCACTTCTTGAACCGCTGCCACAATATCGAAGCGCTGACCTCTTTCAAGCAGGTAGTTGGATAGGCGCGCTTTGACAAAATCAAGGCAAGCGTCCAAAGCGGTCTCCTGCATGGGAAGGGGCAAATATTTGGCGGCGATCTTTAAGCCTGCCGCAATATCAAAATCAAGTTCCCACTCGATCAGGTTTTGAATCATACTGATGGCTGCTCTGCGCAGACCGAAGGGATCTTTGGTTCCACTGGGCGCCATATCGGCGGCAAAAAGTCCCGCAAGAGAATCAAGCCGGTCAGCCAGCCCTATTAAGAGACCGATCTTTGTTTGTGGTGTGCCATCTCCGGCGTAACGTGGAAAATATTGTTCCTCAATTGCTTGAGCAACCTCAGCGGGCTCTCCAGAAAGGGTGGCGTAATATTTCCCAATCGTTCCCTGCAAGGAGGTCATTTCCACTACCATATTGGTGACAAGATCAGCCTTGCATAAGTAAGCGGCACGTTGTGCTTGTGAAGCTTGACTTTTATCTAGCTCTAACGCAGAGATCAGGTCAGAAGTGATCTTTTCTATTCGGATATTCTTATCCAACATTGATCCCAAAGAGAGATGGAAGGTCAATGTGTTCAGATTGGTGCGAAACCATTCGAGGTCATGCTGGCGATCTTCACTGATGAAGAATGCTGCGTCTTTAAAACGCGCACCGATCACCTCTTCATTGCCTCTGGCAACCGTTGCCAGATGATGGTCATCTCCATTGCGAACGGTCACGAAATTGGGCAGCATTTCACCCTGGTTGGAAAGCATGGGGAAATAACGCTGATGTTTTTTCATGACATCAATCAGAACCTCTTTGGGAAGTTCCAGATGTTCTTTTGCATAATTTCCAAGCAGTGCGGTGGGAGCTTCGACCAGGTTACATACCTCATCTACCAGATTCTCATCCAGGGTTTCATCCGCATGGATACTCTGGCACAGCTTGTGGACCTGTTCTATGATTGCGGCTTTGCGAGACTCTTTATCCAGAATGATGCCCTGGGATTGCATGAAGTTAAAGTACGCAGCTGCATTCTTCACTTCGTGATTATCTTCGTCATGAAAACGCAATCCACGTGTGATGCGACCAGAGTTGAGACTTGCATAATGAAGGGGAATTGTGTTTTTTCCGAAGAGTGCCAGCAGCCAGCGTATTGGGCGCGAAAAAGAGACATTGCTTTCATTCCAACGCATGGATTTCGGAAAATGAATGGTCGCGATCAGATCTTGCAGTGCATCTGGAAGAACTGCCAGCGCTGGTTTCCCTTTTGTGAAAATCTCTGCGATCACATAGCGCCCACCATCTATCTCGGAGATGTGCAGCTCTTCAACCTGAAGTCCTTTACCCTTCGCAAATCCCTCGGCTGCTTTGGTTGGTTTTCCGGTTGCATCAAAGGCAGCAGTGGCGGGGGGACCCTTCACGATCTCGCGGGTGTCAGGTTGATTGGCAGCCAGCTTATTGATAAAAACCACCAATCTACGCGGTGTACCCATCACCTGAAAGCTATCGTATTCCAACTTCAATGTATCGAGCATAGCGGTGGTGTTCCGCTCCAATTGCTGCAGTGCGTCGGTCAGATCCTGAGCAGGTAGTTCTTCTGTCCCAATCTCGAATAGAAAAGATTGTGGTTCTGCGAGCATATCTGCTACAGCGCCATCCAAGGCAAGTTGTTCTTCCTGGGTTTGTTCAGCGATTTCACTTATCTTTTGAAGCCACGGAAATCCTAGTTCTTCGCGCTGGTTGAGATACGCTTGGGCTACACGACGGGAGAGATCGCGCATGCGTGAAAAAAGTGCCTGTCGTTCGGTAACGCCTACCGCACCGCGTGTATCCAGGATATTGAAGGTATGAGAACACTTCAGGATGTAGTCATGCGCTGGCAGTACCAAGCCATTTTTCAGGCAGGCTTGAGCTTCTTTTTCATACACATCATAGATGACTCGTAAGTTATCGATATTCGCTTTTTCAAAATAATAGATACTATGTTCACGCTCGCCTTGGTAGTTCACATCCCCGTACGTAAAACACTCATTCCATTGAATGGTACGAAAATCATAATTGCCCTGTAGCGCCATGGCGATGCGTTCCAACCCGTAGGTAATCTCGACGGAAACCGGCTCTAGAACGATGCCACCAGCTTGTTGGAAATAGGTGAACTGCGTGATTTCCTGCCCATCTAACCACACTTCCCAGCCCAACCCCCAGGCACCCAGGGCGGGTGATTCCCAGTTATCTTCTACAAAACGAATATCATGGCTGCTTGGATCTACTCCCAATGCCTGCAGAGAACGCAAGTAGAGTTCTTGTGGGTTGCCGGGATCTGGTTTCAGGATGACCTGGAATTGATAATGCTGTTGAAGGCGGTAGGGATTCTCTCCATAACGACCATCATCTGGTCTAACGGATGGTTCCACGTAAGCAACGTTCCAGGGCTCAGGACCGAGTACACGTAAATAAGTAGCCGGGTTCATGGTGCCGGCGCCGACCTGTGTATAATACGGCTGCCAGATTAAGCAACCGTTTTGAGACCAATAGTCTTGCAGCTTTAAAATAATTTCCTGAAAACGCAGCGCCTCACTCATAATGACTCCATCTTTCATCAAAATTTAACCAATTCACGAATTATACCAACCAAACTTGAATGCTCTTACAGATCGCGAGAGTAAACGATAATCTCTTTATGGATACCTAACAGGGAACTCCAAACTTTTCTACGCTGCCAGTCTGATGAAAATTTCTCCCAGGATTCTTTTTGCACTCGCCGGTTGGGGGGCAGATGAACCAGATAGGGGTTGGGATCAAGGGTGAATACCATGTTGTCTTCAGCGGAAAAATCGATGATGTTTACCCAATGGGCGCCCCCATTTTTCCATATTTTCAAAGCGGAAATATATTTTCCAGAAACGATCTTTTCGAAGATGGTATGCCGGCTTGCCCCGCTGATGCGCTCCGCTTTCCAGGGCAATCCCAGTTTCAGCATCCATTGGTTGAAGGCAGTTACAATACCCCAGGGAGTGGTTGCCCCACCGACATTGGGAAAAGTCCCCGGCAAGCGATCCCAAAAATGAAAACGGGTTTGATAAATGATATTCTCCTTTCGCAGAGAGAGATCTTTTACGCTTTCTTGTGTCAGAATGATGTTGATGATCATTGCCACACTGGTGGGTCCACAATCATTGGATACGATCCCCTTCTGGCGAAACCCTTGGGATAGGTAAAAACTTCCAAATGACGAAGGGAAAGTCTTTTGGATTGACGATTGGTGGTTCTGGGGTTCAGGTTGTTTATTTTCTTGACCGTACATCATTGTGTTCTTTGAGCTTTGTTAATATCATTATAAAAGTATTTATTCAAAAGTATAATTTTGCCACGATGAAAAAACTATTTTTATGTGAGCTATGCACCATGGTTTTAATGGTTGCCTGTACTGGTGGAAAACAAGCTACCTATGTGGGGGTTGGTTTAACCCCGTACGGTTCAACGACCAACGCTGAAGCGCAGACACTTGCTCCGATAACTACCGGCACCCCTTTACCTACTCCTTCACCCACCCCGCATTATCACGTGGTTGCGGCAGGTGAAACCATGTCGAGCATTTGGTGGGGATGCAGGTACTGATTCCTGCCAAACCCGCCAGCACGCAGGAGGTTCCCATCGCGGCTGATCTGGAACCGATAACTCTTGATGATCCGCAATGTTATCAAGAAAAAAGTGGAGGATTATGGTGCTTTCTTACTGCTGTAAATGAGAATGCAAATGCGGTGGAGAATGTACTGGTAGAGATTACTATCGGGGATGCGAATGCCTCTCAATTGAGCGCTCGCATAGCAGCAGCGCCGCTCAATATGATCCCTGCGGGCGGTGAACAGGTTCTTTCGGCTTATTTTCCCCCACCCATTCCGGATCCCTTCCGCTACAGCTACCAACTGGTCTCTTCTATCCCGGTCGAGGATATGAGCCGCTATATTGAGACAAAAATTCTGGAACAATCCATTGATATTTCAAATGATGGGTTGACTGCGCAGGTATCTGCACGCGTATTTATGAACGGGATTGTGGGAGATACCGTCAGAGTTTGGCTTTCCGCTATTGCAAAGGATGCCAATGGCGCCGTGATGGGGGTCAGAAGGATTGAGGCTGTGACAGAACTTGACTCACTTGGGATTGTGGAGGTGACAGGTTTTGTCTATTCTGTCGAGAGTCCTATCGAGGAAGTGGCACTGCAGGCTGAAGCTATCTATACTCAATAATATTTCATAGAGGATCAGTAAATATGTTCACAACGGGTAGAACCGTGTTGGTCACCGGATCGACGGATGGCATTGGGAAACAAACTGCTGTGACACTTGCCGGGCAAGGCGGGAGAGTGTTGATCCATGGTCGTAATCCTCAAAAAGTGGATAGGACCATCAGCGAGATTAAAAAACGATATCCTGATGCAGACCTGGCAGGTTATGTGGCAGAATTTTCATCTTTGGACTCAGTTAGGAAATTGGTGGATGAAATTAACCAGAAGGAAGCATCTCTGCATGTGTTGATCAATAATGCTGGAATTTATTCCCCTGATTTTGGATTATCGCAGGATGGTTTCGAACTCACCTTCGCGGTGAATCAATTAGCCCCCTTTTTACTAACCCTTTCTTTACTCGAAAAGATCAAAGCCAGTCAAGCCGCCAGAATCATCAACGTTACATCCATTGCGCACGGCGTGCATGATCTAGATATGAACAAAATTCATGATGAAAATTCATTTCGTGCCTGGCGGGCGTATAAGATCTCAAAATTTGCGAATATTCTTTTTACCTACACTTTGGCGGAACGGCTACAAGATAGTCAAGTTACAGTAAACTGCCTTCATCCCGGCACTGTGAATACCAAAGTACTGCGAAGTGCTTTCCCCGAAATGCAGGGCATCAGCCTTGAAGAAGGAGCACGCAGTTCAATCTACTTGGCATCAACTGAGGATCTTGATGGGGTAACAGGGAAATATTTTGAAGAGAGTAAACCTGCTGAGAGTGCCCCGCAGACTTATGATAAAGAAATACAGCAAACTATGTGGGAACAGTGTGAACGCTGGGTAGGGTATCAGGAGAACTAAGAAGATCCCTGCAAGGGAATCTTCTATTTTTAAGCAGCTACGCTTTGCACCTGCCTGATGACCATGACCACTTTCCCCATGATGCGCAGTGCTTTGGGGTTGTTGATGTAAATTGGGCCCATGTTTGGGTTGGCAGGCTGTAAACGGATACGATTTGGTTCTTTGTAGAAATATTTTAATGTTGTCTCATCTTTATCATCCAACCACACGGCGACCATTTCTCCGTTTTGAGCCTGGTTGGTGCGTCTCATGATGACCACATCGCCATCATTGACCATGGCGTCAATCATGGAATCTCCTTGAACTTCAAGCGCAAATAATTCTTCAATTTTTTCTTTGGCGGGCAGTAAACTGCGGGCGATCTCAATGCTGCTTTCAGGGTCAAAATAATTCAAATCAGAAGCAGGCATGGGGATCGGTTCGCTGGCAACAATGCGACCCATTATAGGAATCTGCAGTAGTTCATCCAGGGCTGTGCTTGCCTTTTGTACTGCGGCTGAAACTTTCTCCGTCGCTGTTTTTGTTTTGGCGCCTTCGATTTCCTTTTTGACACAAATACTGCGCGAGATGTGATTTTCGCGTGAAATATACCCCATCTCTTCCAGCTGGTTGAGATAATAATCTACCAGGGATGTAGATTTTACATCAATGCTCTCGCCGATCTCTCGGATGGAGGGCGAATACCCATTTTCATCCTGGAAATCTACCAGAAAACGCATGATCTTCTTATGCCGATTTCCCAGTCCCTCTGATTTGCGTGCCATTTCGCGCTCCTCAATAAATAATTGGACAAATGTACTAATAATATACCGGAACATACGTTCTGTGTCAAGAGCTTCTTTTCCCCTTAATCTGTATTATCATAAGAGAAAAACGGAGATCACAAGATGGCAAATGCTGTAGTGAAATGGGTTGAAGGGAAAACTTTCCTGGGTGTTGATTCTACCAACCATGCGGTTGTACTTTCGAGCCCCGCAGAGGGGATTGGTATGAAACCTTCTGAATTGATGTTGGTGGCATTGGGTGCTTGCAGTTCAGTGGATGTGGTAGGAATTCTAGAGAAACGGAAGATTACCCTAACGCGATACGAAGTGCAGCTATCCGCTGAACAGGATGAAAATCCCCCATGGACTTTTCGCAAGATCCACATGAAATATATTCTGGCAGGGAAAGACTTGAATGAGAACGATGTAGCAAAGGCAATTGAGCTATCCGAAGGAAAATACTGCTCAGTTGCAGCAACCCTGAAAGGGAAAGCTGAAATAACGACAGAGTATGTGATCGAATCGGGAGACTAGCTTTGTTTTACGAAGGCGATCGCAACCCAATCGTCCTGTACAACACTGTCAACCCGGGTAAAACCGTTGGTCTGGGCTTTTTCTTCGATGGTCTGCATCTGATCAACCAGGATTCCTGAAATGAGTAGGTATCCCTTATCCTCTACCAGTTTGCCCATGCCCTGATCGAATAATTCTTCCAGTACCTTGAGTAAAATATTGGCTACCACCAGCGGCGCTTTTTTATAGCTGAACTTTCCTGCAAGAATCTCAGGGACGGAAGCTTTGTCGATCTCAATTTCATTCTCCACCTCATTAAGGGCTGCGTTTTCTTGAGAAGAGAGAATTGCTGCACCGCTTACATCCACTGCTATAGAATGAACTGCCCCCAGCAATATACCCGCAATGGAAAGTACCCCAGAACCGCAACCCACATCGATTATGGTATCGCCAGTACGCACATACTTTTCCATCAAACTCAAACTGAGCTGTGTGGTGGGATGGGTGCCTGTACCGAATGCCATACCAGGATTGATGCGAATGGGAAGACGACCTTTATCTGCCTTTGTTACGTCAAACCAGGCAGGAATGACAATTAAGCGTTTGCCAATCTTCACTGGCTTATAGAATTGTCGCCAGGCAGCCATCCAATCCTGATCGCGGATTTGACGGTAGGTCGGCGCTGGTACGGGCAGGATCTTGTTCAAATAAAAGATGGCTTTTTCGATCTCCTGTTTGCATTGCTCCAGGGAATCATCTTCTAGCAGATAAGCGTATACCTTCATCTGGTTTGGATTGTCCGATTGCAGATCGCGCTCGATTACCACACCTTGGTGGGCATAACGATTTAATATTTCCGCTACTGCCTCTGCTTGTTCTCCTGGTAGAAGAAAAGATACTTCAAGCCAGGTGTGTTTATCCACCCAATACCTCTTTTAGTTTATCCACAAAGCTTTTCTCCTGTGGATGCGCTTCGCTATCCAACGTTTCTGCTAGCTGCTCAAATAGCTCACGCTGTTCTTTACTCAGTCTCTTGGGAATTTCCACGTCGATGATTACCAACTGGTCACCCTTGTTGTTTGAGTGAACGTGAGAAAAACCCTTGCCGCGCAGACGAAATACTTTCCCTGATTGGGTTCCAGAAGGAATGGAAAGGGTGGTGTCCCCATTCATGGTGGGTACTACAATATCTGCACCCAGTGCAGCTTGGGAAACATTGATATTCAGATCCAGTAGAATATCGTACTCCTTGCGCCGGAAGAATTTATGCGGGCGCACATTGATTTTGATGTACAAATTTCCCCGTGGACCCCCATTGGTGCCGGGCTGCCCTTCACCCGCAAGGCGCACTTGGGTACCATCATCCACTCCGGCTGGGATGGGGATTTCTTTTTGAACGTTGCGTGTTTCGTACCCGCGCCCACGACATTCGTGGCAGGCTTTTTCAATCACTTTTCCAGCTCCATTACAGGTTGGGCAGGTGGTTACCTGCACCATGGAACCAAGAAAGGTATTGCGAACCTGGCGTACCTCACCGTGACCTCCGCATGTGGCACAGGTTTTGGTGCTGGTGCCTGGTTCGGAGCCGGTCCCTTTACAAACATGGCAGAGTTCATCACGTGTGATAGAGATCTCTTTATCCACACCAAAGAAAGCTTCTTCAAAATCCAGTGTTACAGTTGTAACCAGATCTTCACCGCGTCGTGGAGAACTGCGCCGGCGAGTGTTACCGCTCATTCCACCGAATCCAAAGAACTGCTCAAATATCTCAAAGGGGTCAAAATTAGAAAAGTCCCATTGGCTGCCATTCCCGGTGACGCCAGCATGCCCGTAGCGGTCGTAAGCCGCTCTTTTTTCGGGATCACTTAAGATGGCAAAGGCTTCGTTAATCTCTTTAAACCTTTCCTCAGCATCGGGTTCGTGATTCACGTCCGGGTGATATTGTCTGGCTAAATTGCGAAAAGCAGATTTGATATCTTCCTGTGATGCATCTCGCCCAATTCCAAGTATTTCGTAGTAGTCTCTTTTTTCTGCCATTAGTTGATCCGTGTCTGTTATGAAAATGCGTTTTGGGGTCAATTGACCCCAAAACGCATACTATTGTACTAGAAATTCAAAACTTAAACATTTTTGAATTCGCCATCCACAACGTCTTCTCCATTATCAGGTTTGCCCTCATTTGATGAACTATCCTCAGATGGATTTGTCCCCTCTGCTGCACCACCTGGCTGACCGCTGGGTTGTTGATACATATTGGCGCCGATCTTTTGCAGGATCTGGCTGAGCGCTTCAGTATCCTTGCGGATGTTTTCTGCATTATCCGATTCCATCGATTTACGCAGCTTGGCAATAGCATCTTCTGCTTCTTTCTTTGCATCTGCTTTCACTTTATCGCCACCGTCACGCAATGTTTTCTCTGTGGTATAGATGGTTGTGTCGGCATTATTACGAACCTCGATCAATTCCTTGCGCTTATTATCTTCTTCGGCGAAGGATTCGGCTTCAGTTTTCATGCGCTCGATCTCATCTTTGGAGAGACCGGAAGATGCGGTAATGGTGATCTTCTGGCTGCGCCCGGTAGCTTTATCTTGTGCGGTGACATTTAAGATACCATTTGCATCAATATCAAAGGTAACCTCGACTTGCGGAACACCACGTGGCGCGGGTGGAATACCATCCAGGATGAACTGCCCGAGGGATTTGTTATCTGCAGCCATTGGTCGTTCACCTTGTGTAACGTGAATTTGCACCTGGGTCTGGCTGTCAGAAGCAGTCGAAAAAATCTGGCTCTTGCGCGTGGGAATGGTGCTATTGCGCTCGATGAGCGGTGTTGCCACACCACCCAGTGTTTCAACAGAGAGGGTAAGCGGGGTCACATCCAGAAGCAGGATATCTTTCACATCTCCACCCAGAACACCAGCCTGGATGGCAGCGCCAACAGCCACAACCTCATCCGGGTTGACGCCCTTGTGAGATTCTTTACCGAATTTTTGCTTTACGATCTCGCGTACGGCTGGCATCCTGGTCATACCGCCAACCATAACAATTTCATCCACCTCATCCGGTTTGAGAGAGGCATCCGCTAATGCTTTTTCGACTGGCGGGATGGTTTTTTCAACCAATCCATTGGTCAATTGTTCCAACTTGGAACGGCTGAGTTTGAGCAAGAAATGCTTGGGACCACTTGCATCCGCTGTGATATAGGGCAGGTTTATTTCGGTTTCCATCATAGTGGAAAGTTCGATCTTTGCCTTTTCGCTGGCTTCTTTCAATCGCTGTAACGCCTGGCGGTCGTTCCGCAGATCAATGCCCTGTCCTTTCTTGAATTCGTCGATCAAATAATCCATGATGATCTGATCAAAATCATCTCCACCCAGGAAGGTATCACCATTGGTTGAACGTACCTGGAAAACACCTTCGCCAACATCCAGGATGGAAATATCAAAGGTGCCACCACCAAGGTCATAGACGGCGATCACTTCGTTCTTTTTCTTGTCCAAACCATACGCCAACGAAGAAGCGGTAGGCTCGTTGATGATACGCAGCACTTCCAAGCCGGCGATCTTGCCGGCATCTTTTGTCGCATTGCGTTGTGCATCATTGAAATACGCCGGAACCGTGATCACTGCCTGGGTAACAGGTTCACCAAGATATGTTTCGGCATCTTTCTTTAATTTTGCTAGAATCATGGCTGAAATCTCAGGTGGAGAATATTCTTTATCTCCCATCATCACACGCACATCCCCATTGGGCGCTTTAGTGACTTTGTAAGGTATACGCTTGATGGTGCGCTGCACTTCGGGGTCGTCATATTTACGTCCCATAAAGCGTTTGATAGAGAAGATAGTATTCTCAGGGTTCACAACTGCCTGGTTACGGGCGGTGCGTCCCACGATGCGTTCACCATTCTTGTTAATGGCTACTACGGAAGGGCAAAGCCTTTCTCCTTCAGCGGTTGGGATGACGATGGGTTCGCCACCTGACATAACCGCCACAACTGAGTTTGTTGTTCCAAGATCTATTCCTATAATTTTTCCCATTGTATGCCTCCTATTTTGCTACTCGAACCAGTGCTGGTCTGATTACACGATTGTTGATTTTGTACCCCGTATTAATGACCTCGATGATTTGTCCGCTTTCATAATCAGGGTTTTCTTCATGAGAGATCGCCTCGTGGAATTGTGGATCAAAAAACTTGATCCCCACATCGATGGGTTCGATCCCTTCTGTTTCCAATATTTTGTGCATCTTTTTGATGATGAGGGCGATGCCATCCACCCACTGTTTGAAATCCTCAGAGACAGGTGCATTTTTCATCGCAAGGTCCAGGTCATCATAGATCGCGAGATATTTTTTAATAAATTCAACGCTGATATTCTGCTTGTCCTGGTCACGATCTCGTACTACGCGCTTGCGGTAATTATCAAAATCTGCCCGTTCGCGCTGCCAGCCATCAGAATATTCCTTGATCTTTTCTTTTAATTCGTCAATCTCTCTTAATTGCTCCTCCATACTTTTTAGAGGAATGGTTACCATTTCTTCCGTGTCTTCTTTAACAGAAGTTTCTGTTGTTTGAGAGGATTCTGTAGACTTTTCAGATTCATCTATTTCATCTATGATTTCTACGATTTCCTCACCGGGTTCTTTCTTAAGTTTCTCTTTTTTCTCTTTTTCTGCCATATTTTCAATCCTTGAATGAGATTACCATTGTTCTGCAACAAAGTCGCTTAATAAACTGGAGAGAAAGCGAACGATCGAAATGGAATGTCCATAAGACATTCTGATGGGACCGAACACTCCCAGTGTTCCCGTTACCACGCCCGGCTGCCCGTATTTGGCAAGAATGATTGACATCTGCTTGAGCTCATTCCAAGTGCCTTCCCCGCCGATCAAAACCTGGACTCCGTTTGTGGGTTCCTTTAATATCGAACGAGAGATCAACTCCTGCAGCAAGGTGCGTTCTTCGATGAGTTTTAACGCCCGGCGGGCTTCATCAGACTCCACAAATTCCGGCTCAGAAAGCACGTTGGTCAATCCATCCAGAATCACCTCTCCGGCGGTCAAACTTTCAGTTTGTTTCATCTCCGAAATGACCCAATCTTTGATGCTGTGTTCCAATTCGCTAAATTCACCTTGTATTTTCTCGATCTCGATGTGATTTTTGGCAAGGAATAATTCACTCAAGCGATTGGAAGTAATGGAAAGATCTTCTTGGCTGACAGGCAAATTCATTGTCAAAACACTCTGGTGTATCTCACCGCCTTCCAGCACCAGCACGCTGAGTATCTGTGTGTTGTGAGTTGAGATCAACTCGAGATGCTTGAAACGAACCTGCTCCGGATGCGGTGGGGTGACCAGAGAAGCAACCTTGGATTGATTTGCCAATATGGAGGCTGCCAGATGCATCCAGTTGGATATATCGTTACGCGATTGGTAGAACTGGTGGCTGATGGTGCGCCGCGCGTCTTCAGATAGAGTGGTGTTGCGCATGAGATTTCCAACGAAATAACGATACCCTTCTTCAGTCGGAATCCGACCAGCAGATGTGTGCGGCTGGCGCAAGAAACCGGCTTCGGTAAGATATGCCATCTCATTTCTCACGGTAGCAGAACTGAGATCGAGATTATATTCGCTGACCAAGCGATTCGAGCCGATCGGTTCAGCGGTTCGAATGTATTCATGAATGATCAGCGATAATATTCGCTGCTGGCGTGTGGTTAAATTATCCATTTTTATTACCGTTTTAGCACTCTCGTTATTAGAGTGCTAAAAATATGTTATTCATGATACCATGCTGAAAAAACAGCGTCAAGAAAACCATTCCTGCTGTTTGCTTTTCTTATGAATTATTAATACAGGATAGTAGGATAAATTTCGTTGACGGGTTTATATTAAACTATACAATGGTGTTAACCATTGTATGAACAAGGAGTGAAGCATTATGACGAATCTCGGTTTCCCATCAAAACGAGCACCGATTTATCAAGATATCCCTGATGAAAAATGGAATGATTGGCGTTGGCAGCTCAGCCATCGTTTGAATACGGTGGAAGAGTTTGAAAAGATTTTTAAGCTGACGGCAAGTGAAAAAGAAGCGCTGCAGTCTGATCACCTCTTTCGTGTGGATATCACGCCTTATTATGCTTCTTTGATCGATCCCGATGATCCTGATGATCCTATCCGCCGCCAGGTTGTCCCTACTGCAGCAGAGATCGTTCCTTTTACGGGCATGATGGAAGATTCATTGGCAGAGGATATGCATTCTCCCGTCCCTGGATTGGTACATCGCTATCCGGACCGGGTTCTGATGTTGGTAACAACCCAGTGTGCTTCTTACTGCCGCTACTGCACGCGTGGCAGGATCGTGGGCGATCCCAGCGCTACCTTTTCACGTGAAGAATTTGAGCAGCAGATAGCTTACCTGAAAGCTACACCACAGGTGCGTGATGTTCTCCTTTCCGGGGGTGATCCGCTGGTGTTGGCTCCAAAATTGCTCGAAGAACTGCTCACCAGAATTCGAGAGATTCCGCATGTGGAGGTCATTCGTATCGGATCGCGTGTGCCGGTTTTCATGCCTATGCGCGTGACCGATGAGCTGGTCGAAATGCTGCGCCAATTTCATCCCTTATGGATGAACATTCATGTGAACCATCCCAACGAAATATCTGCAGAACTGGCAGAAGCCTGCGATAAATTGAATGACGCCGGCATCCCGCTTGGAAATCAATCGGTGCTGCTGCGTGGGGTCAATGACTGTGTCAATATTCAGCGCACACTGGTACAATCTCTGGTTCGGATGCGGGTGCGCCCGTACTATTTATATCAGTGTGATCTGGTGGAAGGCGCCGGTCATTTCCGCACACCGGTGGCGAAAGGCATCGAGATTATTGAAGGGTTACGCGGGCATACCTCTGGCTTTGCTGTGCCAACATTTGTTGTAGATGCTCCCGGTGGCGGCGGAAAGATTCCGGTCATGCCCAATTACATGATCAGCGCTTCAGATCACAAGGTGGTACTACGTAATTATGAAGGCTTTATCACAACGTACGAAGAACCGATCGAGTATCAACCGCATGATCCTCAACAGTGCGAATTCTGCAAGCAAAAACATCTGGAGCCTGGGCAGACAGGCGTATTGGGCTTGCTGGAAGGTCAGCAAATGGCGCTCAAACCCGAGGGATTTGACCAGATTCACATCCGCGGTGGCGCCCAGCACCGCTTGAGAGATAATGTCGATAAATGGAAACCTTTGGGTATAGGGAAACCTGAAGAAAAGAAACAAGAAGGAGATTGAAATGCATTATAGGCGATTGGGGAAAGCTGGCATCAAGGTCAGCGAGATTTCTCTTGGATCCTGGATTACCTTTGGTGATCAAATACAGGAAAACATTGCGATGGATATGGTTCATGCTGCTTATGAAAAGGGCATCAACTTTTTTGATTGCGCTGATGTCTATGCTTCAGGAAGAGCAGAAACAGTGCTGGGGAATGCTATTAAAGAATTTCCCCGAGAAACGCTGGTTGTCTCCAGCAAGGTGTTCTGGCCGACCTTTGAGGGAGTAAACGGCAAGGGGCTTTCACGAAAACATATCATGGAATCCATTGATGCAACTCTCAAACGAATGAAGTTGGATTACCTTGATCTATATTTCTGCCACCGCTATGACCCCGACACTACCATCGAGGAGGTTGTTCAAAGTATGGATATGCTGGTGCGCAGCGGCAAGATCCTCTATTGGGGCACATCAGAGTGGAAAGCTGTTCATATTGTGCAGGCGATGGAATATGCCAACCGCACCGGGTTGATTGGACCTGCTATGGAGCAACCGCAATATAACCTGCTCAGGCGTACGAACGTGGAAGAAAACCTGGAGCCGTTGACCCACCAGTATGGATTGGGGTTAACTACTTTTAGCCCGTTGAAAAACGGGATTCTGACCGGGAAATATAACAATGGCATCCCGGAAGGCAGCCGTGCTACTATGGAAAATATGGGTTGGATGCGTGATCAGATTACACCTGAAACCATCACCAAGGTAAAAGAATTTTCCAAGATCGCACAAGAAATAGATGCGACTCCTGCGCAGTTGGCGATCGCTTGGGTACTGCATCGCAAGGAAGTGAGCTCTGTTATCACCGGCGCCAGCAAAGTGGAACAGTTGGATGACAATCTGGATGCAGCTATGCTGGTTGAAAAATTAGACGAGAGTATCCTCGACCGCATTGATACCATTTTTAATGGCAACCATGATTAAGTAGGTAAGGGGCAGTAAAAAGAGCTCCTCGAGCTCTTTTTTATTACTTACTCTTGCGTACTTCTGCCCCCATCTGATTTTCAAGTGTCTGAATGATCTTATTGCGTGTTTTTTCCACGTTCTTATCCGTAAGTGTGCGATCAAAAGCTTGGAAAGTAAGGTTATAAGCAAGGCTTTTCTTTCCTTCCCCGATTTGCTTTCCCTTGAAAACATCGAAAAGTTTCAGTTCGGTCAGCAGTTCGCCACCTGCTTGACGGATGAGCGCTGCCACATCAGTGGCAGGGGTTTCATCGGGAACGATGACAGCCAGGTCTTCCAACACAGGTGGATAGGTGGAGATAGACTGACTGTGGAAAATAGCGGGAATGAGGTTGAAAATCGCATCCAGATTGAAATCAGCCAGATAGACTTTCTTTTGCATGAAATCATAATTTTCACACGTCTTGGGGTGGATCTCTCCCAGAATACCAATAGTAATCCCATTGCATACAACGGCAGCGCATTTTCCGGGATGAAAGGTTGGGTCTTGTGCAGGTGTAAAAACCGTATGTTGGACATGGATTGCCTTCAGGAATGCTTCCACATATCCCTTCAAGTCAAAGAAATCCAATGCGTCCGGTTCTTTGCGATCCCAGGCTTTGTTCTGGCTCAATCCGCTCATACCGAGACAAAGATGATATTCTTCAACTGGCAGCAGCTCCTTTTCATCGGCAAGGAAGATCGGTCCAACTTCGAATAAGCCCAGGCGGTCCGCGTTGCGCATATTTTTTTCAAGGATATTGAGCATCTGTGGGATCAATGTGGTTCGCATCACGCGTTTATCTTGTGAAATGGGATTCAGAAGTTGGACATATTCCCGATGGTGGTTTTCCATACCCGCTGGAAGCATACGCGCTTCTTCCTCCGGTGAGGTAAGGCGGTAGTTGATGATCTCTTGCAGACCCAGATTTGCCAACACGGTCTTCGTTTTGCGCTCAAAATCATCCTTGGCATTGGTGCGTTGCGGGGGTAGCGGATCTGCCATGCGGCTGGAAGGGATGCGGTCATAACCATACAGGCGTGCGATCTCTTCCATCAGATCGGCTTTCCCGATCACTCCCTCGCCGATATCCATGCGATGGGCGGGGGATTTAACCGTGACGCCATCCTCTTTTATGGTGCATTCGAATTCCAAACGTGATAGGAGATCGGCTATCTCCTGCTTTGGTAGCAAAATACCCAGGGCATGCTCCACATCTTTCTCTGTGATGGTCAGCAGCGGATCCACATGCGGTTTGGGATAAGCATCCACCAATCCGCTGGCGATCTTTCCACCGCTCCATTCCGCGATCCTGCTTAAACAAAGTTCCACTGCATATTTTGCCAGTTCCGGATGGATGTTACGCGAGAAGCGGTAACCGGCTTCGCTCTGCAATTTTTGAGAGGCAACCGTGCGGCGCGTATTGATGAAGTTCCAGCTGGCGCCTTCCAATAGGATAGTATGCGTATCCGCGGTGATCTCGCTTTCCAACCCGCCCATCACACCAGCCAGTGCCAGCGGACCGCTGGTGTCGGTTACCAGAATGGTGAAATCATCCAATTCACGTTCCACATCATCCAGTGTGGTCAATTTCTCTCCCTTTTTTGCTGCCCGGGTGATAATGGTGGGGGTTTTGCCTGCTGCGCGTTTCTTGAGAATGTCATAATCGAATGCATGCAGTGGTTCGCCAACTTCCAGCATGATGTAGTTGGTGGCATCCACCGTGCTGTTGATGGCTCGCATGCCTGCCAGACGCAACCTGCGCTGTACCCAGTAAGGGCTGGGCTGTGCATCAGCGCCGCGTACCATGCCAAAAACAAAACGTGGGTTGAGTTCGGGATCGGTGATCTCAATTTTTACCTCACCCTTGATAGCGGGTCCATTGCCATGCAGTGTGGCACTGGGGTGCCGCAATGGTTTGTTCAGTGCAGCCGCAATTTCACGTGCTGCTCCCAGCATACAGGCATCTCGCACCATGTTTGGCAGGATAGCAACCTGAAAGACCGCGTCACCCATATAATCTACCAAAGGCATCCCTACTGGTGCATCCTCATCAAGAATAATGATGCCTTCATGTTCCTCCGAGATACCCAGTTCTTTTTCGGAGCAGATCATGGAAGAGGATTCAACCCCGCGTATTTTCATTCGTTTAAGGGTGGTAAGTACCCTACCCGGTTGGTGACCATCATACAGGGTGGTTCCTTCGCGGGCATAAGCGACTTTTAAACTCTTTGGCAGTGTTCCTTTGCCTTTATATTCATACAAGTTGGGAGCTCCTGTGAGGACGGTGTTTTCATCTTCCCCATCATTCAACTTGCACAGAACCAGTCGATCTGCATTCGGATGGGGCATCACCTCAGTTACTTCAGCCACTACGATCTTGTCACGCTCCCAGGCTAATCCGGTGTACACATTCTCCAGCTGATCTGATGCTGGTTTTGCCAGTCCGATCAGCTGTATCTCCTCCACCTCGAGACCGATCATGGTCATGGTACGTGCCAGGTTTTCAAGCGGAATATCAATATCTACAAATTCTTTAAGCCAAGATAATACAAGTTTCATCTTTATCAATCCTTCTAAAACTGCTGTAAGAAGCGTACATCATTTGCCCAGAAGTTACGGATGTCGTCAATGCCATAACGCAGCATGGAAATTCTTTCTGGTCCCAAGCCTGCGGCAAAACCAGAGAATCTTTGTGGGTCGTAACCGCCGTTTTTCAATACAACCGGGTGAACCATACCGCAGCCCAAAATTTCCAGCCATCCTGTACCGGAGCACACATTGCAGCCCTTTCCCTGGCATGCGATGCACTGCATATCCATTTCTGCACTGGGTTCGGTGAATGGGAAATAGGAGGGGCGCAGGCGTGTCTCTACACCCGAACCAAACATGCGTTTGACGAATTCCTCCAATGTGCCGCGCAAATCTCCAAAAGTGATGTTTTCTCCTACTGCCAGCAGTTCTACCTGATTGAATTGGATCTCATGGCTGGCGTCCATCTGTTCATAACGATAGACCATACCGGGCAGGATGATGCGCACAGGCTCGGGCGCGAATTCGTGCATGGCATGGATCTGCCCTGGAGAAGTATGGGTGCGCAGGATGACGCTTTCTTTGGTTGTATAAAAGGTGTCCCAGAGATCACGGGCGGGGTGGTGAGCGGGGATGTTGAGCAGCTCAAAATTGTATTCGTCAGATTCCACTTCGCGTGATCGATATACCTGAAAGCCCATCTCCGCCAGGATGCGGTAGATTTCCTGTAGGGTTTGGCTGGCAATATGTAGCCTGCCACGTTCCGGGATACGCCCGGGCAGGGTCACATCCACTCGATCCTGTGTCAGGTTTTGCGTGAGCGCAGCCTGTTTGATACGTTCCCGGGCGCTTTCGAATTGTGTTTCCAGTTCAGCTTTAACGATATTGGCGTTTTGCCCTATCCTTGGGCGCTCTTCGGGGTTTGCTAACGGAATTTCCTTGAAGATTTGCATGATCTCGGAAGAACGGTTCAGATAAACTGTTTTCCAATTATCCAGCGCAACCTGATCTTTTATTTTTTCGAGATCAGATAGCGCTTTTGCCTTCAGATTTTGCAGCGAGAGGTTTAGGTCCTTTTTTTCTTCCATAGTTACTCCATATCAGTAAATAAAAAACCCCGTCCAAAGGGACGGGGTAATCCGCGGTACCACCCTGATTGGCTGAAATTCAGCCCACTCTTTCACCAACCATGATCCATCGATTGGCTGCGCTGGTATCGCAGCGCCGGCGGTTTGGACTACTTGTTTCCGTTCACCCAAACTGCTCGGGAGAGAACTTCCATCACTTTTCACCGGATCGGGGTCTCAATCATTGCCCTGATCTCCCTGTTGGTTTCCGATGATGTACTTTGCTCCGTCATCGCATTTTATTCAAGTTGTGTTTTATTATCTATAAATCGGAGAAAAAGTCAAGGAAGCGAATTGCCTCAAATAAAAAGTAACTATGAGAAGTAACGTTGACTCAATAAAAATGTTACCATCCGGCAGAGAAAAGATGCCGGGAGGAGCCAATGATG
>LDZU01009197.1_pt1 | contig 85731 bp, 84 predicted proteins | sample 615531 | NCBI WGS metagenome assembly LDZU01 (sample SAMN03408293, study PRJNA278302) | terrestrial metagenome | isolation source: oil reservoir sample SB2 | place: USA: Alaska, North Slope, Schrader Bluff formation | collected 2011-09 | reverse complement strand
AGATCGTGCTTATCTGCAAGGCCTCAGTGACGGGCTAAGACTGAGGGATCACATTCGCCAGAAGATTGCTGCCGGCGGAAAAGATGTGTCTGAGCTATACTATTCTGACCGGGAAACGCGCACTGAAGTAGATTTCAGCTTAGAACCCTTGTTTTTAGAAGAAGGACAAGCCTCTTAATGATCACCTGGCTTTACAGGGTGCCTATATTTGGCACTAGATTAAAGCGGCAAGCATGAATGCCTTACCAGTGAAATAGACCCTGTAAATATCGCAATTGTGAAGGTATTTTATAAGCAATGAGGGCGCTCCGGAAAGGGGCGCTTTTTTGTATTCAATGATCCCGCTGGGGAGTGCTTTATTATTGTGTTCCACTTATGTTCCACAAAAACGAAATGTTCCAAATTTGTTCCACTTTTTTATTTCAAATAAAATTCCCAAGAGCTAAAACCCTTGGGAAATCTGGCAGGGGAGACAGGGATCGAACCCGCAACCTACGGTTTTGGAGACCGTTGCTCTACCAATTGAGCTACTCCCCTATTGTTTTGCTATTTAATTATAGGATAAATTTTATGAGCGTGTCAAGTAGACTGCCCGCCTATGAAAAATAAGAAAAGTGCAGGAATTCGGCCTCCTTATGAAGAATATATACGTTAAAATGCATTATCATTTCAGGGGGTAATTTTTTGGATAAGCGGTGTATGTTATGCGGACGTCTTTTTGTAGTTGAGGAAGCGGCGCCTGATCCATATGATGACGAGGAAGATATCCCAAAGAAATCTGTAAGCGTTTGCCTGCTCTGTCAGGCCAAGCTGCGTCATGAGGCGGATGAGTCGCAGAAATCACCCAAACCCATGTAACAAATTATATATAAGGAGGCAATTTCATTGCGTTCATTTCGACCGCTGGCAATAGGGATCTTGGTAGCCCTTTTTTTGTTTTTTTTGCTTGCCAAATGGGGCGGGCATCTGTATGTGGATTGGCTGTGGTTTAAAAGCTTAAATTATCAATTTGTCTTTACCACTCGTTATCTTTCTGAAATACTCCTTCGCACGGCTGTATTTATTTTAACTTTTTTATTGCTGTTTTTAAGCCTTATGCTGACACGCAGGACAATTACTTCGGCGGCACAATCGTCCAGGGAGATTGAAGAGGGGGGCGTAGTAACATTACAGCGTTCTCCTGTGCTTAAGTTTATAAACAATAAAACGGTTACTACCGTGTTTGTTGTGGTGAGCATTTTAATGGGTTTGATGGTAAGTTCGTCAGTAACAGGGGACTGGGTAATCTTGCAAAAATTTCTTCACCCCAGCACATTTGGTTTAAAGGAACCAATTTTCAATAAGGATATCAGTTTTTATGTTTTTCAAGTGCCATTTTATCAGTTTCTCTATAAATTGTCAGTCTCTCTAATAATTCTTATTGCTGTCTGGACTGTGCTGGCTTATTTTCTGGCCAGCGTTGCAAGCGGGAACCTCAGCGTGAGAAAATTCTTTGATATTACAGCAGCCCGCTATCATCTTTCTATTTTACTGGCTATTTATTTCCTTTTGATGGCATGGGGATACAAACTGCAGCAGTATACCCTTCTGCATTCCGCAAAAGGTGTTGTCTTCGGCCCGGGGTATACAGATGTTCACGCAAACCTACTGGCTTATAAAGTCATGTTTTTTCTTGCCGCAATTACAGGTATTATAGTTTTGGTTAATATTTTCATGCGGCGCTTCCGTTTTATTGTATATGCAATAGGATTCATGATTGTTGCCTCAATTATTTTAAACGGGATTTATCCCGCATTAGTCCAAAAACTTGTTGTTCTGCCTAGCGAAATGGACAAGGAAAAACCCTATATTGAAAACAGCATTAAATACACGCGTATTGCTTATAACCTTGATACTATCGACAAGAAACTGTTCCCTGCAGGAAAGACATTAGATGTTGCTGATGTCAAGGGAAATCAGGATACGATAAAAAACATTCGTTTATGGGATTACAGGCCTTTGCAGCAGACGTACAGTCAACTTCAGGAAATGCGCACCTATTATGAATTTAAGGACATCGATATTGATCGTTATAATATCGACGGCCAATACCGTCAGGTGATGCTGGCGGCCAGGGAATTAAATCAGGAACTTCTTCCCGATCAGGCCAAAACATGGGTTAATCAGCATTTGAAATACACACACGGATATGGAATTGCCATGAGTCCGGTAACTGAAATCACAGGTGAAGGACTCCCGAACCTGCTTATAAAAGACATTCCACCAACAACAAGTACGAATTTAAAAGTGAACAGGCCTGAGATTTACTTTGGCGAACTGACCAATAATTATGTCATAGTTAATACTCGCAGCCAGGAGTTTAATTATCCTATGGGTGATGATAACGCCTGGTCGACATATCAAGGCAAAGATGGTGTTAAAATTGGTTCTATAGTCCGTCGTTTGATTCTTACCCTTACTTTTAATGATTATAAACTTTTACTTTCGGGCGATATAAGTAGCGAAAGCCAGGCGCTATACTACCGTAGTTTATACCAGCGTGTTCCTAAAATAGCTCCTTTTCTTCTTTATGATAAAGATCCGTATCTTGTGCTTGATAACGGCAAACTATACTGGATGTGGGACGCTTATACAACCACCGATATGTTTCCATATTCCGAACCGTTTTCAAATAAGATGAATTATATCCGGAATTCGGTAAAAGTTGTGGTTGACGCTTACACCGGTAAAGTTACGTTTTATATTGCGGATTCTGCGGATCCTGTACTGAAGACTTATCAGAAAATATTTCCCGGACTTTTTGCTTCTGAAATGCCTTCCGGATTGAAGGAGCATATCCGTTATCCGGAAGATCTGTTTACAATTCAGGCTAATAAATATATGGTTTACCACATGCAGAATTACCGTGTTTTTTATAATAAGGAAGACAAGTGGGATTTGCCGACCGAAATCTTTGGCAGTGAGGAACAGACTATGGAGTCTTACTATACCATTGCCAGACTGCCCGGGGAAGAAAAGCCCGAATATATACAGATTATACCTTTCACGCCACATAATAAAAAGAATATGATTGCCTGGTTCGCCGGCCGCTCAGACGGTAAAAATTACGGCAAACTGCTCGTTTATGAATTTCCGAAGCAGGAACTGGTCTACGGTCCCATGCAGGTGGAGGCCAGGATAAATCAGGATACAACTATTTCACAGCAGCTTTCCCTGTGGGACCAAAGGGGTTCTCAGGTTATACGCGGCAATTTGATGGTCATTCCGGTAAAGGACTCACTGATTTATGTTGAACCTTTATACCTCCAGGCGGCACAGGGGAAAATGCCCGAACTCAGCCGTGTGATTGTAGCGCATGGCGACCATGTAGTTATGGAGAGAACACTTGAGGAGTCCCTGCAAAAAATCTTCGGCGGGCAAGATATTATTGAACCGTCCAGCCAACAACCTGCGGGTGAGCAAGGGGCCAACGCGGCAGAAACAGTTTCCAGCCTTTCTCAAAAGGCGAGCCGGCTTTTTGATGAGGCGCAAAAGAAAATTGCCGGCGGGGACTGGGCAGGTTATGGAAATTTGATGGGGCAGTTGAAAGATACTTTAAATGAACTGGCTGATAAAGCCAAGTGAGGGGAAGAATAAAACAATTACCTTAGATAAAAAGGGGGTTACTTTAATGGGCAAGATAAGAAATATAGGAGTGCTTACCGGAGGCGGGGATGCGCCGGGTCTTAATGCCGTTATCCGGGCGGTCGTTAAGACGGCCGTCAAACAATATAGTCTTGGTGTTGTTGGGTTTTTAAACGGGTTCGGGGGATTGATCAAAAACCAGGTACGCCAGTTGAGTGAGCGGGATGTGGCGGGGATACTTCCACGTGGTGGGACCATTCTTGGGACAACAAACCGGGACAATCCTTTTTATTATCCCATAGTAAAGGATGGTAAAAAGATTTACGCGGATGTATCCGATCGGATTTTTGAGAACATTAGCATTCAAGAGGTAGATGCGCTGATCATAATAGGCGGTGACGGGAGTCTAGCCATCGGCAGAGATCTGTATGAAAAAGGATTACAGGTTGTTGGTGTCCCGAAAACAATAGATAATGATCTTTGGGCGACAGAACAGACTTTCGGTTTTGACAGCGCAATGGCTACGGCAACAGATGCCTTGGATAAACTGCATACAACTGCAGAATCTCATCATCGCATTATGGTTTTGGAAGTTATGGGGCGTTATGCGGGCTGGATTGCGCTTACTTCAGGAATTGCCGGTGGCGCGGACGCCATTCTTATTCCTGAAATACCATATAAAATAGATAGTATAGTCAAAAAGGTCAACGAGCGCAGTCAGCAAAACAAGCAGTTCAGTATTATAGTGGTGGCAGAGGGCGCCAAACCGGTGGGTGGTGAAATGGTTGTACAAAAAACTATTGATGACAGCTTTGAGACGATACGTCTCGGGGGCATTGGCAATATATTGGCCAAGCAGCTTGAAGATTTAACAGGCAAAGAATCAAGAGTAACAGTTTTAGGGCACCTCCAGCGGGGGGGATCGCCAACACCTTACGATCGTATCCTGGCCACCCGTTATGGTACAGGCGCCGTAAAATTGATCATGGACGGACGTTTTGGGGAAATGGTTTGTTTAACCAGCGCAACAATTTCATCTGTGCCTTTGAAGGAAGCCGCGGGCAAAATCCGCCAGGTCCCTCTGGACAGCGATTTGATATATTCAGCACGTATGTTGGGAATTTCTATGGGCGATTAAGACAAAACAAAAATCGTCAAAACAATACCATATATTAACAAGGTAATATCTGCCACGCCGTCGAATATATTTGGTGTGTAAAGATAGCGGGGTAGATGTTCTTGAATAAAATACCCAGATTCCTTGATTATGTTGGAAACCTGTTTAATAAAAGAATGCTGTTCTGGTTTCCGGCAATATTAATCTGCAGTTTTTTTATATCAGGGCTCTGTACAAGCAGGGGGCCTGACGAAAAAGCTTCCAGCTTAAAGAACGATTTAACGGAAGTAATCCAGGGAGGAATAAGTGACAATAACTGGTGGCATGCTAATAGCCTTGATGAGGTAAGGATAATATTATCCCGTTATTACACAGGAATTTTGTTAGATCAGTTAAGTCAGGATTGCTGGGTATTTATTCAACAACCAACCGATTGGTACTGTCAAGATTCTTTAACGGACATCGAAATAATACGTCAAGATAAATCCCAGGCAGAAGTGATTGCCCTCTTGAAAGATTATAATTTATTGACAGGTGAGAGCAGGGCAGGGGATGCCAAATATGTTTTAATAAAAACGGAACAGGGCTGGCGGATCTGTTCCGCCCGGTATAATTGGCCGCAAGAAAGTGAAGGGGAATTGTCCCGTTGAAAATAGGTTTTTTTACAGATAGTTATTTTCCATATACCAGTGGGGTTGTCCATTCAATAGATACATTTAATCAGGAATTAGTCGCCCTGGGCCATGAAGTATTCATTTTTGCCCCAAGCTACTCCAACATTCAGGATGAACAGAAAAACGTATTCCGCTTCAGTTCACTCCCTGCTCCAACCAACCGTGATTTTGCGCTGGCATTCCCTTTTTCGGTCCATTTAGGAAATATTCTTGAAAAATGGCAGCCAGAAATAATTCACGCTCATTCCCCTTTTATTCTTGGTCATGTCGGGTCAAGCTGCGCCCGCCGGTTACAAATTCCGCTTGTTTTTACATTCCATACCCTCTACGATGAATATGTTCATTATTTTCCCATTGCCCAGAAGATAACCAAAAATATTGTCAGGAGTATTTCAAGGAATTTCTGCAATCAAAGCAATGTTGTCATAGTTCCCACCGAAGTTGTCCGTGAACATTTATTACAAATGGGTGTTTCCACACGGATTAAAAAGATTCCTACAGGTATTAAGTTAAGTGAGTTCTCAAATCCGGACAGGTTCTGGCTGAAAGAACACTACGGCATTCCGGATGCAAGTAAAGTCCTTCTTTTTGCCGGCCGGTTGGGGCAGGAGAAAAATATATATTTTCTGCTTGAATGTTTCGAGAAAGTCTATGCTGAATTCCCCGGGACTTTTCTTGTGCTGGTCGGCAGTGGTCCCGAGGAGGATGAGTTAAAGAACTGGACGACTGCCCGTGGGATTAGCAATAACGTTATTTTTACAGGAAAAAAGGATAAGAGCGAAATGGCCCGTCATTATGCGGGCTCAGATCTCTTTGTTTTTACTTCATTGACGGAAACTCAGGGTTTGGTAATTGCCGAGGCTAAAGCCGCCGGTATACCATCCGTTGCTGTTAAAGCAAACGGTGTATGCGAGATGGTGAACAATGGTGAAGACGGATACCTTACCGATTTGGATCAGAATTCTTTCATCGAAAAGGTTGTCCTGCTTTTGAAGGATAATGAGCTGCGAAAGAAGTTTTCTGAAAAGGCAAAGGAAAATGTGAAAAAAATCTCCTCCAGGCGGTGCGCCCTGGATTTGATTAATAGCTACCAGGAAGTGCTGCAGGCGGGAGGGGTAAAGAAATACATGGTTAATGGTGAAAAGTAGAAAGTAAGGTTTTTAATTATTAGTTTACATAATATCTATTATGGGAACTATTGTATGAAAGCACTTCTACTTATGTTTTCTATTTTTTGGTCTCTTCTGTAATTGGAGAAACTCCTGTAAAGAAAATGCCGTAGTCGGGAGCTTCGAGGCACAGGCCGCAATTATCGCATACTTTCTGATCATCCAAGCAGCAAATAAAACACTCACAACAATTGTCACAAAGCTTATATCTTTCCAGTATACACATTTTAAGAATAAGCTTATGCCTTTTATTACTCATTGCCTGCTTCCTTACATAAGGAATCTCTATTTAAGCTTATCCTCTTTTTCGAAAAAATGCATTCTATTTTACTTCAATTAACTAAAATTAAAGGTGAATTGATTACTTGATATGTTTAAAAGAAGTTTATTTTAATTTCCCCCTTTCATTCTATCAAGGAAGTAACCGGATAAAAATCGTGTTAAAAAATTAATCATGATTACAATAATTATAAGAATTATGCTTGTTCCCATAGCCTGGCCAATAAGCAGTTCCCTATCCCCAGGCATTTCAGTTACCAGAAGATATAAATGAAGCGCCAGAGTCCTTCCACCATGGAATAAAGAACCAGGCGTAAGCATGCTTAAACCAAGGGTTGCGTATAGACATGCTGTTTCCTCAATCACACGGCCGACACAGAGTATGATTGCAGTTATAATTCCGGGTAAAGCTGTAGGCAAAATAACTTTCGTAATTGTCTGCCACTTTGTTGCTCCCAGGGCAAGGCTTGCCTCTATATGAAAGATAGGTACGGCTCTGATTGCTTCTTCCGATGCCAGGATCATAGTTGGCAGAACAAGGCAAGCCATAGTTAGCGCGCCCGCCAGCAGGCATTGCGTGCCGAGCAATACAATTACAAAAAGGGCCATGCCGAAAAGGCCGAAAATAATTGATGGTACACCAGCCAAAGTTTCTATACTATAACGGACAATGTCGCTGAACTTGCCTTTTGGAGCGTATAAAGAAAGGTAAATAGAAGTGCCCAGGCCAAGGGGGACCGCTATGGCCAGAGTTAAAAGAACAATGTAAATAGTGCAGATTATTGCTGGAAATATCCCTCCTTCAGGGATTGAATTATTTATAAAGCCCCATGAGATTGATGATAAACCGTGGTAAAAGATAAAGCCGATCAAGATTGCGAGAATTAAAAAGACAATTAAACCGGATATCCAGGTTATAATCCAGGCAATTTCTTGAGTCTTCTTAGGGGAAATAATCATAAGGTTTTTCTCCTTATTAAGAAGGCAATGCTGTTAAAGACCAGGATGAACACAACAAGGACAATTCCAACAGCAAACAAAGCGCTTAAGTGTAAGCTTCCTGCTGCGGATTCAAGAATTTGTCCGACTATATGGGAAGTTAAGGTTCGGGAAGGATCCAGAAGGGTTCTGGGAATAGCGAATGCATTACCGATCACCATATAAACGGCCATTGTTTCACCTATAGCCCTTGCCATTCCAAGAATAAAGGCAGCTGTAATACCGGACCTTGCGGCAGGAAGAAGGACCATCCAAATAGCCTGCCATTGTGTTGCGCCAAGGGCAAGGGCGGCTTCCTTATAAGAAACTGGAACGGCGCGGAGGCTGTCTTCTGTAATAGTTACCATTGTAGGTAAAACCATGATTGTTAGTACGACTATGCCTGCTAATAGGCTGTAACCGCTGCCTCCAAGCTGCCTTATTATGGGTACAAGCATAATCATTCCAACAAGTCCGTAAACTACAGAAGGGATGCCGGCAAGAACTTCTATAGCCTGTCTGAGTAAAGAACTTATTCTTCGCGGGGCTACTTCAGAAAGGAAGACTGCACAGGCAATGCTCAATGGCGTGGCCATAACAACAGTGCCCAAAGTTGCCAGGATAGAACCGATGATCAACGGAAGGATGCTGAATTCTTCCTCTTTTAAACTCCATTCAGTTCCAAAAAGGAATTTTGCTAGACCTATATTTGTAAAAGCGGGGAATCCTTCTTTTAAGATAAAAATAACAATAAGGAAAAGAATAAGAAGAGAGATGGTAGCACAAACAAAAACTATTTGTTTGGAGACGTTATCCACAAAATAACGATTAAACATGGATGTTCCTTTTGTATGTTGATATTAGTGGAAAATAGGTCCCTGGTTTGGCGTATTGATACGGACGCTTACTTAAGTATAAGCAAACAGATTAAAATAAAGTTATAGTAATGTTAAGTTAATGTTAAGTTTTTAACAAAAAAGGTCATATTGCCGAATGTTTAGTCTAAGCGGGATAGTAGTTCATGTTTTCATCGGCAAGCTGAAAATCAATCATAGTCATCCTGGAAAGACGTTCCTGTAAAAAATCAATTGCTATTTCAGGGAACAGGGCCACTGAAAGAATATCCTCCTCTTTTTCCATGTATGGTCCAGCTTCAAGGCGCGCAGCCGGCAGGCCGGGTTCCAATAAGTCAGCGGGGCGGCAGGAGATTATTTCCCCTTGGCCTATTATTAGTTTTCGAACATTTTCGTTTATCGGCGCAGGTGGTTGTCCATAGTATCCAAGCATATATCTTTTAACTTCGTTTGTAACAAGCAGATAACGGCCAAAAAGGACATTGGAAACGGCCTGAGCCCCCAGTATTTGGCTTGTTGGTGTGACCAGAGGCGGGTAGCCAAAATCTTTCCTTACCTGCTGAAGTTCAACAAGTACTTCCGGGAGCCTGTTCAGAGCATCCAGCCCGGAAAGCTGAGTTATGAAATTAGAAATCATTCCCCCTGGTATTTGATAAACCATTACATTGATATCAGAGCTTTTAGGGGAAACGTCATATTCTGAATATTTCTTGCGGACTTCCTTGAAGTACTCGGATATCTCATAGAGAAGTTTCAAGTTAAAAGTCGTTTCATATGGAGTATCTTTTAAAGAAACAGCAATTGTTTCTACAGATGGGAGGGAACTTTGCATTGCCATTGTTGATATTGCGCAGTCTACTACATCTACACCCGCTTCAATAGCACGTAAATAGGCCATCGGGGCAAGCCCGCTGGAATAATGGCAGTGCAACTGAAGAGGTATCTTTATTTTGGATTTCAAGACACTGACTAAATCGTAGGCTGACTGGGGTGTCAGAAGACCGGCCATATCTTTTATGCAAATACTGTCCGCGCCCATATTTTCCAGGGTTTTCGCTATTTTAACGTAGTATTCGTTATTGCAGACAAGAATCAAAAGTTGCCCCTCCCCAAACTTCCAGGGAGTGGAATCCTGCCTGATCTAATTTTTCACAGATAGGCAGCATGTCTTCAAGACGCATTCTTGTTGCAAGTAATGATTGCTGCCCGTCGCGTAAAGTCGTATCTGTTATTCCTAAGCGGTGCATTTTCTTTACCAAGAATTAAGCTCCTTCGGTTAATTATTCATGTCTATTCAATGATTGCCAGTATATCACCACCAGAAACCTTCTGTCCCTTTTTAACAAGGATTTCTTTTACTTTGCCGTCGTCCGTGGCGTTAATTTCATTCTCCATTTTCATAGCTTCCAGGACTAAAAGAATATCTCCTTTTTTAACCTGATCGCCTACATTAACTTTTATCTTGCTTATACTGCCAGGCATAGGAGATATGACAATCCCACGTTTTAAATTGCCAGGTATTCTTTTTGACGAAAAAACACTATGTGGAAGTTCAGTACTGAGAGGCTGCTGCAAAACAGGCTGCAGGCTGACAAGTTGACTTTTAGACGGGCTTATTTCTTCAACTTCCACTTCAAAGACTTCACCGTTAACAGTTACTTTAAACTTTTTCATATAATCCCCCTAGGGAAATACTTTGCTTTTTAAAAATACCTCGGTCCGGATAACCTGCTTCGCATTAATTCACTTAAGCCTGCCATTTTCCAGGTTGCAGGAACTGTCTGTTTCCGCTTTCCAGGATTATAATTATAATCTTCGTTTTTAAGAAGACCGCCTGCAATCAAGGCCGCTGTTACGGCTGCAGCAATTTCAGGTCTTATTTCTTTTGTTATTCCCTTCAGTTGATTCATTTCTTTCTCCCTCTTTACAGTGTAATATTTCCGTGTTTCTTCTGAGGCCTTGTTTCTCTTTTGTTCGAGAAAGCCTTTAGGGAAGCAATGATTTTACTCCTGGTCTGTCTGGGGTTGATTACGTCGTCCACATATCCCTTGGCGCAAGAAATGTAAGGGTTGGCGAATTTGGCGCGATACTCCCCCTCAAGTTTTGTGCGCGTTTCCTGCGGGTTTTCGGATTTAGAAATTTCATTGTTGTAGAGGATATTAACTGCACCCTCGGGGCCCATTACAGCAACTTCTGCGGTTGGCCAGGCAAATATTGCGTCAGCCCGTAAGGAACTGCTGCCCATGGCTATATATGCTCCGCCATAGGCTTTTCGTAAAATTACAGTAATTTTAGGCACAGTGGCTTCCGAATAAGCATATAGTAATTTTGCCCCATGCCGTATAATACCGCCATATTCCTGCGCAAATCCGGGCAAATAACCCGGCACATCTATTAGAGTTACAACAGGTATGTTAAAACAATCACAAAAACGGACGAATCTGGCTGTCTTATTTGACGCGTTTATATCCAGGCAGCCGGCAAGATAAGTAGGCTGATTGGCAACAATACCTGCTGTACGCCCCTCAAAACGGGCAAAACCTATTAAAGCGTTTGGCGCATATAAGGCTTGTACTTCAAGAAGTTCTCCGGCATCAACAATTAGTTTAATTACTTTCCGTACATCATAAGACAAATGTGGTTCTTCCGGTATAATATTAAGCAATTCCTCCTGGTTTCCAATAGGTTCCCTGGAATCATACAGTGGAGGTTCTTCCAAATTATTAGACGGCAAATAGCTTAATAATTGGCTGAGGAGGACCATGCATTCCTCTTCTGATTCTGCAACAAAGTGAGCGACCCCGCTAATTTGGTTATGAGTTAATGCGCCGCCCAAATCTTCCATGCTCACTTCGGCCCCCGTAACGGCTTTAATAACCTGTGGACCTGTAATAAACATCCTGCCGATATCTTTCACCATAAAAATAAAGTCAGTCAGGGCCGGCGAGTATACCGCACCGCCGGCGCAGGGACCCATGATCACTGATATTTGTGGTATTACACCCGAAGCTATTGTATTGCGATAAAAAATCTGTCCGTATCCGTCAAGGGCGTCGATTCCTTCCTGTATACGCGCTCCACCGGAATCATTAAAGCCAATTACTGGCGCTCCTGTTTTTGTGGCCAGGTCCAGGACCTTACTTATCTTTGCAGCATGGACCTTACCAAGTGAACCGCCGGTAACTGTAAAATCCTGAGCGAAGATAAATATTTTTTGGCCATTGACTGTACCGTAGCCTGTTACCACACCTTCTCCCGGGTGTTCCAGATTCGGTATGTCTTCGTTCCCTGCAAAAGTATTGATTTCAACAAATGATCCGGGTTCCAACAGAAGATCAATACGCTCGCGTGCAGTTTTTTTGCCGGCTTCATGTTGTTTATCTATACGGGCCTTACCGCCTCCAGCTTCTATTTGTTCACGATAGCTTTTTAGCTGATCAAGTTTTTTCTGCACGTTTAGGACTTAACCTCCTTCATGTAAGCAAAGACACTTTTGTAACATACTATCGCTCATTATGTGGGTTGGCAAAAACTGTATCTAAAATGTTCACCATTTGTAACATAAATCCTTCCTGGCTGCACAAAATTTCTTTTTTTAATTTTAAAATGCTATCTTATGTATTATAATCAAAATAATTACCAAATAAAAGCTATTACTAAGAGAAAGAGGTATTTGTGCCTTGTTATCCCAACTTACATCTCGTGAGCAGCAGATACTCGACGCTATAAAAAAGGTGGTTCAAATTAAGGGGTATCCCCCTTCCGTTAGGGAAATCGGCCAGCTTGTCGGCCTGAACTCAAGTTCTACAGTACACGGCTACCTGCAGCGCCTTGAGCAAAAAGGTTTTTTGCATCGTGATCCAAGCAAACCCCGTGCTCTGGAACTTATGGGGGACCCATCCGGGTTTCGGAACATTAATGTTCATTATATACCGGTTTTGGGCAGGGTTCCTGCCGGTGATCCTTTACTGGCTATTGAAAACCCGGAGGAAGTCATGCCTGTTCCGGTTGATCTAACAGGTCAGGGCGAATTCTTTCTCCTTAGGATCCATGGAGAAAGTATGATCAAATCGGGTATCCTGGATGGTGATCTGGTAGTCGTTCGCCGCCAGCAGACAGCTGATAATGGTGATATAATTGTTGCCTTGCTTGGTGAAGAAGTTACCGTAAAACGCTTCTTTCTGGAGGAAGATCATGTCCGCCTTCAACCCGAAAACGATTTGCTCTCCCCTATCATTGTGAAAAATATTAATATATTGGGTAAAGTAACCGCCCTGCTGAGGAAACTATAATTTTACTTTTTACTAAATATTTTATTTCCTGCTTGCGTTAAGCACTTTCCTGGCTGCGTTTAAAACTGCTATCTTAACATATTCTTTCGATAAACCGCCTTGAACGTAGACAATATACGGTTCCCTAAGAGGCGCGTCAGCGCTTAATTCTGATGATGCCCCCTGGACAAATGTCCCGGCGGCCATAATTACTTTATCCTGATAACCGGGCAGATTTGATGGCTCCGGGCGAACATATGAATCCACCGGCGAAGCTTCCTGAATACCAATGCAGAACGCTTGTACATTTTCCGGTGACCCAAGAAAGATACGCTGCACTATATCAGCACGGTGTTCATTGTAAGACGGAGAAACGGCAAAGCCTAATTTTTCAAAGAAACGGGCGGTAAAGATTACGCCTTTCAACGATTCCGCCACAACATGCGGCGCCAGGTACAGTCCCTGATAAAACAATCGTTGAAAATCAGGCGACGGGCCGACTTCTTTGCCTATACCAGGCGCAGACCACCTTCCTGCAGCCATTTCCACGAGGTCCCTGCGTCCGGCAATATACCCCCCGCTGGGAGCCAATCCTCCGCCGGGATTTTTAATTAGCGAACCCGCTGTTAAATCAGCGCCTGCCTCAGGCGGTTCAATTTCTTCAACAAATTCTCCGTAACAATTGTCAACGCATGTAATTATATCCGGGCGCCGGTTTTTAAGGAACAAAATCAGCTTTTTTAGATCTTCAATTTTTAAGGAACGACGGTTTGAATATCCTGAGGAACGCTGTATTAAAACCACCTTTGTTCGCGGATTAACAGTACTGGTAATAGAGTCCCAATCAAATTCGCCATCAGCGGCAAGTTCCACCTGCCGGTAAACAACACCGAGATCCTTGAGGCTTCCTGCAGCGCCGCCTTTAATCCCGATAATTTCCTGAAGAGTGTCATAAAGAGAGCCCTGAACAGACATAAGTTCATCGCCAGGGCGCAGAACTCCAAAAAGACAAATCGCTAACGCATGAGTGCCGCTTATTATTTGCCCTCTGACCAGAGCATCTTCCGAACCAAAGATTATGGCATAAAGCTTTTCTAGAGTTTCGCGTCCCTGATCACCGTAACCATAACCTGTTGTGCCGCGCAAATGAAAGTCACTTACCCTCAAAGATCGAAAAGCTTCCAATACGCGGGAATGATTGATGGCCGCTTTTCTGTCAACCTCACGGTATAATAGTTGAATCTCTTCTTCAACTTCTTTGGCAAGGTTTGTCAGATTTCTACTTCCCATAAACTATTTCTCCCGGTTTCACCTAAAAACTTGCCTGACCTTAAATGTTTAAGATGGATTAAAACCTGGCTGTAAGCAGCGATTCCTCACATGAGCAGTTTCTCCTGCTTGTTATTGCTTCGATGACTGCGTACAACAAAGATCTAAGCCGGTCATTATTTTCATTAAAAACTTTAAAGACCTCTTCGTGGCTTACCGGATTGATAAATTCTTCCCCTTCGAGACCTACGTCATAATCGGTGATTAAAGATATGTTTACATAACATATTCCCAGTTCACGGGCCAGGATTGTTTCGGGATACTGGGTCATATTAATTACTTCCCAGCCCATTTTTGTAAACCACCGGCTTTCCGACCGCGTTGAAAAGCGAGGTCCCTGGATAACGACTACGGTTCCCTGTTCGTGCATGGAGAAACCGAGTTCCTTGCACTTACTGATGATAAGTTTGCGCATTTCCGGGCAATAGGGGTCAGCTGCGCTGATATGTGTTGCAATGGGACCATCGTAAAAGGTATCCCCCCTGCCCCATGTCCTGTCCACGAACTGGTCGCAGATTACAAAATCCCCTCTTCTGACGTGAGCCTGAAGGCTTCCCGCCGCACAGGGCCCGAATATCCTGGTTACGCCCAGTTTGGACATCGCATAGACATTTGCCCTGTAATTGATCATGTGGGGCGGTATGCTGTGCTCTTTTCCATGCCGGGGTAAAAAGGCAATCCGTTTACCTTTAAAATCAGCGATGGCTATCTTATCACTCGGCGGTCCATAAGGGGTTTCAATCTTGTATTCCTTTACGTTATCAAGAAAACGGTAAAAACCAGAACCCCCAAAAATACCTATTTCGGCCTCCATGGTTTCACCTCGCAAAAATATTTTTAAAGTAACACAGGGGGACGGTTCTTGTGTGTTTTAGCAAACAAAAAGAACGTCCCTTTATTTTCCCTTTATTTTCCTTTATTTTATTTTATTTTTTAATTTTATTTATTTTATTACTCTTTGTAATGAAGCAGTGAAAAAACATCGTACTGCTGAAGCTTATCTCTTCCGTTCAGCAGGTCCAGTTCGATTAAAAAAGCAAATCCGTTTACCTTTCCTCCGCATTTCTCAACAAGCTCGGCTGCTGCTGCGGCTGTTCCGCCTGTGGCCAGAAGGTCGTCAATTATAACTACTCCTTCTTTCTTGTTGAAGACATCCATATGCATTTCCACGGATTCTTGTCCATATTCCAGGAAATAGCTTGCCTTAACCGTTGCGGCAGGCAACTTCCCCTTTTTACGGACGGGAAGAAAAGGAATTTTAAGACGGTCGGCAATCGCTCCGCCAAAAATAAAGCCGCGGGATTCAATAGCTACAACGGCCTCTGCTTTTTTTTGAATGCAATATTCGGCAAGCAGATCGTTTATCTGGTTAAAAGCAGGTCCATCCTGTAAAAGGGTTGTTATATCCCGAAAGAGGATCCCTGCCTTTGGAAAATCGGGAATCGTCCTTATTTTATTTTTTAGATTTGTTTCTTGTTCAGAAGTTAGATTCACAATTTACACCTCACCTTTTATTTCTTAGGTTCCGGATTGCCAGGAGCCAAGATATTCCACTTGTTCTGGAGTCAGCGATTCGATTTTCACACCGAGGCTTTCCAGCTTTAACCGGGCTACCAGGGAATCAATTTCTTTCGGGACCGGGTAGACCTTCTTTTTCAGCTTTTTTTGATTTTTGACAAGCCAGGCTGAAACCAGGGCCTGGTTCGCAAAGCTCATGTCCATAACCTGCGCAGGGTGCCCTTCCGCCGCAGCAAGGTTAATCAGTCGTCCCTCGGCCAGCAGAAAGAGCTTTCTGCCGTCCGCCATCTGATACTGGACGACATCTTCCTTAACAGTTTTTTGCTCAACCGCTACCTGGGCCAAAGCTTCAATGTTGATTTCCACATTGAAATGGCCGGAATTGGCCAGGATGGCTCCGTCTTTCATAACTTCAAAATGCTTGCGGTCAATAACGCTTTTATTGCCGGTTACAGTAAGAAAAATATCTCCTGCGGCTGCCGCGTCTGTCATATTTTTTACTTGAAAACCATCCATCAAAGCTTCGAGGGCTCTTAAGGGATCTACTTCAACAACTGAAACATTTGCTCCCATTCCTCTTGCTTTGGAGGCGACACCCTTTCCGCACCATCCATAACCTACAACAACAAAATTTGTTCCGGCAATAAGGTAGTTGGTAGCGCGCAATATTCCGTCAAGCGATGACTGTCCGGTCCCGTACCGGTTATCAAAAAGATGCTTGGTAAGAGCATCATTTACAGCGACAATCGGATATGCCAATGCGCCGCTTTTCTCCATAGAACGCAGCCTGATCACTCCCGTGGTCGTTTCTTCAGTTCCGGCCAGGATTTCCTTGAGGAGTTCTTTTTTCTGAGTATGGATTGTGCTTACAAGATCGGCTCCGTCGTCCATAGTGATTTGAGGCGCTGTGTCCAAAACGTTCAGTATGTGCTGGTAATATGTATTTGTATCTTCCCCCCGTTTGGCGTAGGTGGGAATTCCATAAGCGCTGTTAAGAGCGGCCGCAACATCGTCCTGTGTGCTCAAGGGATTTGAAGCACACAGCGAAACTGAAGCTCCCCCTTCTTTTAACGCTATGACCAGATTTGCGGTTTCGGTTGTAACATGCAGGCATGCCCCAATCCTGATACCATTTAATGGTTTTTCTTCTTTCCATTTTTCCGCTATTGCGCTTACGACAGGCATCTTTGCACGAGCCCAATTGATTCTGGAGACACCTTTTTGTACAAGCTCTTTTTTAGTCATCATCTAACTCCTTTTAATAAGAAAGTCTTTAAATCACAGAAGTACTTCAGCTGGCAGATATGCTCAACTGAACAAGTGTAAATGTACGCCTGTTCAAGTGATGCGCCGGCGGCAAAAATACCATGCCCTTTTGTTATTGCCGCCTTATGATCAACAAGAGCATTTGCCACTTCCTCAGCTAATTCCTGAGATCCCGCCTCTCCGGCAATAATTGGGATTTCCCGCATAAAACTTTTGCTTTCCGTATCGTCAGAAAAAATTACCCTGCTGTTGGTTAGCATAGACTCTATTGTTGCAAAAGGAGAATGAACATGTACTACTGCCTGCGCCGGTGTTTTAATATAGATCTGGCGGTGAACTATTGTTTCAGAGGAAGCATTTGCAGCGTTTCCTTTTTGAATATTTACTTCGACCAGCATTTGTTCATTAATCTCATCCAAAAGACATCCGCTTCTGGTGATCAGCAGAGTATCTCCTCTACGGATACTAATATTTCCAAAATGTGAGTGATTCAGGCCATAAGCCACTAACTTTTTTCCGTACTTTTCTATTTCCTGCCACACGTAAATTTCACCACGCCCTCAACGCTGACAATCAATGGCAGCATTTAAGCAATATCGCTCACCTGTGAACAACGATGCGCTTTATCCCACAATCAAAGCTAAATTTTTATCGTATGGTGGCGTGACCACCCCTCGTTCTGTTATAATGGCGGCGATTAAAACGTTTGGTGTAACATCGAAGGCGGGGTTCCATACTTTTACCCCTTCAGGGGCAATCATCTGGCCTGAAATATATGTTACCTCAAGATAATTTCTTTCTTCTATCGGGATATCTTTCCCCTGTTTTAGTTTTAAATCTATTGTTGAAACAGGCGCAGCGACATAAAAAGGTATTTTGTGTTCTCTGGCCAGCAGGGCAACTCCATATGTTCCGATCTTATTGGCCGTATCGCCGTTTGCCGCTATTCTGTCAGCTCCTACGATAACCAGGTCAACCATTTGCTGAGCCATCAGGCTTGCCGCCATATTATCAGTAATCAGTGTGACAGGTATCTTTTCCTGGACCATTTCCCATGCGGTAAGACGGGCGCCCTGTAAAAGAGGTCTTGTTTCATCCGCAAAAACACTTACTTCTTTTCCAGCTTCCTTGGCAGCCCTGATTACACCCAGCGCGGTTCCGTAACCTGCTGTTGCAAGAGCGCCTGCGTTGCAATGGGTTAAAATCCTTGCTTTATCCGGAATCAGTTTTTCTCCATAATTTCCGATGGATTTATTAGCATTTATATCTTCTGATAAAATTGCGTGAGCTTCTTGGAGAAGCACACTTTTCAGATACTCCGGGGTAAGCGAAGATGCAGCTGCCTCGTTCATTTTTTGCAGCATGCGTTCCAAAGCCCAACGCAGGTTTACTGCGGTTGGGCGGGTGAGCCACAATTCTTGAGCTATCCTTTTCGCTTCCGCTATCAAATCCTCGCCGGTGATAAATTGTTTTTCTAATAAACCCAGGACAAGTCCATAAGCCGCGGCTACACCTATAGCCGGCGCTCCCCTGACGCTTAAATCCCTGATTGCTTGGGCAACTGTTTCGTAGTCTTTACATCTTATGTATTCCACTTTTTGCGGAAGCCTGGTCTGATCAAGAAGTAATAGTGAATCTTTTTCCCAGCGCATTGTATCCATTAAATCATCTGCCCCTTGATTAGGGATTCCTGACATGAACATGCCCGTGAAAGATCCAGAACTTCAATTGTTTTTTGCAAAAGGGCATTTATGTTTACGGCATTCTGGGTCATTGTGTCAACAACTTCATTATGTGAAAGCGCACGCAATGATGAAATACCGGCCGCAAAATTTGTGATCAAAGCAATTGCCGCGTAACAGATACCTGCTTCCCTGGCCAGGACTGCTTCCGGGACACCTGTCATACCTATGACGTCTCCGCCTAAAGAATTGTACATCCGTGTTTCAGCAGGCGTTTCAAACCTCGGGCCTTCAGTGCAGACATATGTTCCTCCATAATGGCAAGCCAGACCAAGTTGTTTGGTAGTTACGGCAAGCAGTCTGCGCAGGTATGTACAATACGGAGTTGTCATGTCCAGGTGGAGGACTTCTTTTTCCTGGAAGGTTTGCTGCCGGGACCTGGTGAAATCCAGAAACTGATTTACAAGAACAATTTCTCCAGGTTTTAAGTCTGTGCTTAGAGAACCAACAGCGGCCAGGGCTAAAATGACTTTTACGCCCAAAGTTTTTAAGCCCCATATATTTGCCCTGTAATTGATCAGATGAGGAGGCACTGTATGACCTTCACCGTGGCGCGCAATAAAAACAACTTCCTTGTCATGCAAACGCCCGCAATTAATATTTACTTGCCCATAGGGAGTATCCAGTACTTCCTTCCGGGGATTTTCAAGCATTCCGGCATTATAAATTCCAGTGCCGCCGATAATGCCAGCAAGTTTTGCCATATCCGGCCACTCCGAATCAATGCTCTAGGCAAACAAAGCATCGACAAACTCTTCAGCATTAAAGGGCTGCAGGTCGTCAATCTTTTCTCCGACGCCGACAAATTTTACCGGCGTGCCCAGAGCGCCTTTTATTCCGATTATTATGCCTCCCTTGGCAGTGCTGTCCAGTTTTGTCAGCACTATTCCCGTTACTCCCATGATGGCGCCGAATGCTTTGGCCTGAGTTAAAGCGTTCTGACCGTTTGTAGCATCCAGGACAAGCAGCACCTCTTGAGGCGCTCCCTGTGTTTCCCGGGATAAAACGCGCGCGATCTTTTTAAGTTCTTCCATAAGGTTGCTTTTTATGTGCAGCCTTCCTGCCGTATCTACAATAAGGATATCCGCTTTGCGTGCCTTGGCAGCCTGCAGGGCGTCGAAAGCAACTGCGGCAGGATCTGATCTTTCCTGGTGTTTGATAACCTCGGCGCCGGCCCTGCTGCTTAGAATCTCCAGTTGATCTATGGCCGCTGCCCTGAAAGTGTCTGCGGCTGCGATAATAACCTTCCTGCCGTCCTGTACAAACCGGTGAGCCAGTTTGCCGGTTGTTGTTGTCTTTCCGGTACCGTTTACGCCTATGACCAGAATAACGGTAGGCGGTTCCCCTATATTCAGAGTGTTTGTTCCTTTTTCAAGGGTATCTCTAATTATTTCTTTAAGCAAAGGTTTTAAACCGGCAGGATCTTTTATTTTTCGCTCCTTTACTGTTTGGCGAAGCTTGTCTACGAGTTCGGCGGAAACTTCAGCGCCGACATCAGCCTGGATTAAAATATCTTCAAGTTCGTCGTAGATATCTTCATCAATGGCTTTTTTCCCGGTTACTAATTCTTCTACTTTGCCGACCAGGTTCTGTCTGGTTTTAGACAGTCCTTTTTTTAGCTTATCAAAAAAAGACATTTTTCCCCCTATGGTGTTTCGCTCCTGATCTTTTCCAATGCCTGGCGGGCAGCCTGCTGTTCCGCTTCTTTCTTGGAGCGCCCTTTTCCCCGTCCAATTTCTTTTCCGCAGCTATAGACTCCTGAGGTGAATAACTTGTTATGATCAGGACCTTCTTCATTGATTATTGCATAATTAACAGGTTCGGGACCTCTCTGCTGAAGAAATTCCTGAAGTTCGGTCTTGTAATCCTTTCCGGCGCGTCCTTCCATAAGATCGTTAATTACTGCTGTTAGACTGTCAATTGCTACCAGTGCTGCCCGATCCAACCCCTGGTCTAAAAAAATTGCCCCCAGTAATGCCTCGAAAGCATCTGCAAGAATAGACGGCCGGTTTCTACCTCCGGAATATTCTTCACCTCTTCCGATAAAAAGACAATCTCCAAGATTTAGTTCTTTAGCTGCCCTGGCCAGAGACGGCTCACAGACAAGAGTTGACCTGATTTTGGTTAACTCTCCTTCGGCGCTGCCGGGGTATGTTTTAAAAAGATAATTGCTAATCGAAAGTTCTAATACGGCATCGCCTAGAAATTCAAGACGCTGGTTGTCTTCAAGATCCTGTGTCTTGTTTTCGTATGCATGTGAACCATGAGTCAAAGCTGTTTGTAAAAGTATTTCATTGTTCCAGGCAAATCCAAGCGCATCTTTCAAACTGCCGATATTCTGCCTGATGTTGGATTCGTGCATTTTCTTATCCTTCGAACTCCCTGAACAGCAAAGATACGTTATGACCGCCAAATCCGAGTGAATTGTTCAGAGCGATCTTGACGGGCATTGGACGCGCCTTATTCGGAACATAATCAAGATCACATTCCGGATCGGGATGATCATAATTTATAGTTGGGGGAACTACCTTCTTGCAAATAGTCATTACACATGTGACCGCTTCAACTCCTCCTGCTGCTCCTAGAAGATGACCGGTCATGGACTTGGTGGAACTTACGGCGAGGCGCCCTGTTGAACCATTAAAGAGATGTTTTATGGCCATTGTTTCAACCTTATCGCCAAGAGGTGTGGATGTGCCGTGAGCATTTATATAATCTATATCGCTGGTTGAAACACCGGCATCCAACATCGCCAGTTCCATGGCTTTTGCGGCTCCTTTGCCGTCGGGTTCAGGGGCTGTAATGTGATATGCGTCACAAGTACACCCGTAACCGGCAATTTCGGCATATATTTTAGCGCCGCGTACAAGCGCATGTTCCAACTTTTCTAAAACCAACATGGCGGCTCCCTCGCCAATTACAAAACCGTCGCGGTTTGAATCGAAGGGCCTGCTGGCTTTTTTGGGTTCCTCGTTGTAAGTGGACATTGCCTTCATGGAGCAGAAACCTGCAATAGCTAACGGGGTTATGGGAGCTTCCGCGCCGCCGGCAATCATCACATCGGTGTAACCTTGCTTAATAAGACTGTATGCGTCTCCAAGAGCGTTGTTGCCGGATGCGCAGGCACTGACCGTAGCCATATTATACCCTCTTAAACCATATGCAATAGCTATTTGGCCGGCGCCCATATTGGGAATCAGCATGGTTATGAAAAATGGGCTTATCCTGTCAGGTCCGCGGTTTATTAGAATGTTATGCTGTTCTTCAAGCGTCCCTATCCCGCCGATACCCGAGCCAAGAATCACTCCAATGCGTTCCCTGTTCAATGTTTCCAGCTTTAATTCTGCGTCTTTAATTGCTTGACCAGCAGCCGCCATGGCAAAATGGGTAAAGCGGTCCATTCGCCTGGCTTCTTTTTTCTCAAGAAAATCTGTCGGATTGAAGTCCTTTATTTCGGCAGCAATCCGCGTGGCGTAATTTTCAGTATCAAAAAAGGTAATATAATCTACACCGGAAATCCCTGATGTTAGATTTGCCCAAAAATTTTCCACATCTAATCCTAAAGGAGAAATAACTCCCATGCCTGTAATTACCACACGGTTTTGCAAACCTTAAACCTCCCTGCAATAAAAAATTAAGCCTGTTTTTAAAACCTGTACTTAGACACGGTCTACCTGTGATCTTGAATATATTTGACTGCCTGACCGACTGTTCTAATTTTTTCTGCGTTTTCATCTGGAATAACTATATCAAATTCTTCTTCAAAAGCCATGACAAGTTCGACTATATCCAAAGAATCCGCCCCAAGGTCTTCGATGAAAGAAGAATCTAAGTTTACTTCTTCTTCCTCAACACCAAGCTGTTCTACTATTATTGCTTTTACTTTTTCTGCGATAGATTCCTGACTGGACATTTTTTCACCTCCTTTTCTTTTTTTATAGCATTATATTTATACTGCGATACCGCCATCCACTATAATGGTCTGGCCGGTTATATAGCTTGCCGCATCGCTGGCCAGGAAAACTGCCACCGAACCTATTTCCTCCGGTCTTCCCAGGCGTCTCAGGGCGATGCGGGAGAGCATTTTCTCCCTGAATGCTTCCGGAAGGCTTTGCGTCATGTCAGTTTCAATGTATCCCGGAGCAATTGCATTTACAGTAATCTTTCTCGAACCCAGTTCCTGCGCGACCGATTTTGTAAATGCAATTAGTCCGCCTTTACTGGCTGCATAATTTGCCTGACCGACGTTTCCTGTATAAGCAATAATGGAACTAATGTTAATTATTCGTCCCCATTTCGCTTTGAGCATAGGTCGTGTTACAGCTCTTACACAGTTGAAGGCGCCTTTGAGATTGATCGAAAGAACGCTGTCCCAGTCTTCATCACGAAGCGATACAACCAGATTGTCCCGGGTAACGCCGGCGTTGTTAACCAGGATATCTACACGTCCCAACTGTTTTACGGCGAATTGGATCATTGACGAGGCCTGCTCCGGATCAGCGACATTTGCCCGGTAGGCGATTGCCTGACGGCCAAATTTTTCAATATCGCTGCATACCTTTTCCGCAGCCTCTGCGTCATTAGTAAAATTTACCAGTACATCCGCTCCCGATTCAGCCAGGGACATGGCGATTGCGCGTCCTATGCCCCTGGAGGCCCCCGTAACAACAGCCTTTTTGCCGTTAAGGACCATTTTAGCCAGCCTCCCCGGGTTGCATAAGAAATTTTTCAATTGACTCCGGGTTTTCGGTATTTGCTATGGATACTTTCCTGCTTATTTTTTTTAGAAGGCCGGTTAAAACATTTCCGGGGCCTGCTTCTATAAAAGACTCAAAATCATTTACCAGGCGTACCATGCTTTCTTCCCAGCGAACAGGGCTGTATACCTGTTCAACAAGAAACCTGCGGACATCGTCCCCTTTTGTAACGTAATCCGCTGAAACGTTAGCTACAACCGGTATCCGGGGGTCTTTAATCTCTACGGCGGCCAGCTCGGCGGCCATTTTATCCCCTGCCGGCCGCAAAAGAGTGGAGTGGAAGGGTGCGCTTACGGCCAGAGGAATACATCTTTTTGCCCCTGCTTCTTTAGCCAGGATTTTGGCCCTTTCCAAAGCCTCATTCTCACCTGCGATAACCACCTGTCCGGGACAGTTAAAATTAGCCACGTCAACAATTTTACCCTCAGATCTTACCTCGCTGCAGACCCTTGTAATCTCCGGCGCATCGAGGCCCAGAACAGCCACCATGCCGCCCGTGCCCAGCGGTACCGTCTCCTGCATATATTGACCCCTTTTGCGTACAAGCATTAAGCCGTCCGCAAAGGAAATTGACCCCGCTGTTGCAAGGGCGCTGTATTCTCCAAGACTGTGGCCGGCAGCCGCAGAAGGTTCGATACCCCTTTCCAGCAGTACCCTGGCGCAGGCTACACTGAAAGTATAGATTGCCGGTTGTGCGTTAATAGTTTTTTGAAGTTCCTCTTCAGGGCCTTCAAAACACAGTTTGCTCAAGGAAAAACCTAAAATCTCATCTGCTGATTCAAAAATCTCTCTCACCGCGGGATACTGATCATATAATTTTTTGCCCATACCGGCATATTGCGCACCCTGTCCGGGAAAGAGAAAAACTGCTTTCATCTGTTGAATTCACCACCTATAGGAGCAAGATTTTGAAGTATTTTGGCAGCGCCCTGGACAACATCCAGAATTATTTCACGGGCGGTTTGGATCTCTTTGACCATTGCCGACACCTGCCCGGCCATAACTGATCCATGTTCTGTGTCCCCTTCCACCATTGCGGCATGAAGTCGTCCCACACCCAGATTTTCTATTTCTTCTGCTGGCGCCCGGCGGTTTTCCAAATCCTCGTATTTCCTGGTTAGTTTATTCCGGATCACACGCACAGGATGGCCTATACTGTGGCCTGTAACAATAGTGTCCCTATCCTTTGCTTTAATGATCATCTGCTTGACATTGGGATGAATAGTACATTCCTTTGCGCACATGAAACGGGTGCCCATCTGGACCCCGACAGCTCCCAGGCATAATGCCGCTGCCAAACCGCGGCCGTCAAAGATTCCACCGGCGGCAATTACAGGTTCCTGAACTGCCTCCACTATCTGGGGAACAAGAGCCATCGTCCCAAGGTCGCCCACGTGTCCACCGCTTTCCATGCCTTCGGCAATAACAGCATTAACCCCGTTGCGGACCAGACGTTTGGCAAGGGCTACGGACGACACTACAGGAATTACCTTGACGCCGGCGCCTTGTAAATCGGGAAGATACTTGCCGGGGTTGCCTGCCCCGGTGGTAATTACATGTACTCTTTCCTCAATAATTACCCTGAGGACATCCTCAACATACGGGGAAAGCAGCAGAACATTAACACCGAAAGGTTTGTTTGTCAACTCTTTGGCCAATCGGACCTGTTCCCGCACCCAACTTGCTTCGGCGGTCCCGGAACCAATTATTCCAAGGCCACCGGCTTCACTTACAGCTGCAGCCAGATGTGCTGTTGATACCCAGGCCATTCCTCCCTGGATAACAGGGTATTCAATTCCTAAAAGTTCGCACAACCTTGTATGGATTGGACACGCCTCCTTAAAAGCTAGTGTGGTTCCGGTAATCATACCATTTCATTGCCAGAGCGCCCCAGGTAAGTCCGGCGCCAAAACTAGCCATAACTATATGTTGACCGTCGTTTATCTTATTTTCCTGTAAAGATTCGTATAGTGCCAGCGGGAGTGTCGCCGAGGAAGTATTCCCATAACGATCAACATTGACTGCTACCTTATCAAGAGGTACGTTTAAACGTTTGGCGGCTGTTTCTATAATGCGCAGGTTTGCCTGATGAGGAATCAGATAATCTATATCACTGCGGGTCAATCCTGCCTCGTTCAGGACATCCAGGCAGCATTCTTCAATGTTCCTGACGGCAAATTTAAAGACCTCCCTGCCGTGCATATGTAAAAAATGAAGCTTTTTATCTAATGTTTCTTTTGACGCCGGAAACTGGGTCAGCCCACCGGGAAAGGTTAACAAGTGGGCGCCTGAACCGTCCGATCTTATGCTGCTGGAGAGAATCCCGTACCCATCCGGGACCGGACCCATTATCACAGCGCCGGCTGCATCGCCGAAGAGGATGCATGTATTGCGGTCCTCCCAGTTAACAACCCTTGACATGCACTCGGCGCCGATTAAAAGGATCCTGCTGCAAAAGCCGCTGACAATAAATTGGCTTGCAATTACCATCCCGTATAGAAAAGATGTGCATCCGGCCTGCAAATCAAACGCTCCCACTTTACGCGCTCCCAGTTTGTCCTGCACAATACAGGCAGTAGCGGGAAACAACATGTCGGGAGTGTTGGTGGCTACGATGATTAGATCTATCTCGTCCACTTTTACTCCAGCATCAGCAATAGCTTTCTTTGCCGCTTCAGTCGCCATATCAGAAGTTAACTGATCTGGTTCGGCGATGCGCCTTTCCCTGATACCCGTCCGTGTTACTATCCATTCGTCCCCGGTGTCCACTATTTTCTCCAGGTCCTGGTTAGTCAATTTGCGTTCTGGTGTATAAATGCCAATTCCCAGAATACCTGCTTGTCGATCATTGTACATTAATATTCCTACCTTTGTATTGAATTCTGTGAATGCTGTTTTGTATGGCCGATGTTAAATTTTTTTGCACAGATTCACGTGCAAAACGGATGGCATTCTTTATAGCCCGGGAAGTGGAACTCCCGTGACAAACAATAATCAGCCCGTTCAAGCCCAGTAATGGGACTCCGCCGTACTCTGCATAATCCAGCCTTCTTTCAAAATTGCGGAGAGCTGACATTGACATGGTGAACCCCGCCCTGCTAATCCAATCTTTATTTGTTTCATCTTTCAACATTTGCATAAAAGCGGCGCCGATTCCTTCAAGAGCTTTTAGGACTACATTTCCGATAAAACCGTCACAGACAACAACGTCAACTGTGCCCTGACAAATGTCTCTTCCTTCAACATTGCCGATAAAATTAAGATCAGCCTTTTGGAGCAGCGGGAAAGCGGCTAAAGTAAGCTCGTTGCCTTTCGTAACTTCTGTTCCGATATTTAACAATCCCACCCGCGGGTTTTCTATACCCATTACTTCCTGAGCATAAAGGCGCCCCATGATAGCAAACTGGAGAATATGAACAGGTTTGCAGTCGACATTGGCGCCGGCGTCCAGGATCATGGCGCACCCGCCTTTACTGGGCACCACTGCGGCAAGAGCAGGCCGGTCAATGCCCTCCATTAGACGGATCATTAATACGCCTGCAGCCATTAAAGCTCCTGTATTTCCCGCTGAGACAACAGCCGAGGCCGCGCCTTCCTTGAGCAGTTTAATGACCTGGACTATTGAAGAATCCTTTTTCCTTCGTACAGCAACTGCGGGAGACTCGGACATAGAAATGACTTCGGGCGCATGATGGATAGCCACAAGCTTGCCCGGATATCCATCAAGTTCTTTTTGCAGCCTCTCTTGGTCACCTACCAGAATAATTTCCTGGTTATACTCCTGAGCGGCTTGTACTGCGCCTTTGACAATCTCTCCGGGAGCATTGTCGCCACCCATGGCGTCAACGGCAATTTTCAAAATCGGCCTACCTCCTAGGCTATCGCGAAAATAAGAAATTTTCCTTGAAAAATTGTTTCATCCTGCACTTTTGAAGTGACCCTAACAATAAATTTGTTGTCTTTTTTACGGCTTATAAAAGCCCTGGCGATCACCTTCTCTCCGCAATAAACCGGCCGTTTGAAACTTATTTTTGCTGTGCCTGTTAGAGCAACCTTGGCGTTGATCAGGGAAACGGCAAGGCAGTTTGCCTGGGCGAATATGTAATGGCCCCTTGCTACTTTTGTGCTGCTCAAGGTCATCTCTTCAGAGACTTCCAGTACAGAAACACCTTGTCTGCCGGGTTCCAGGTCGACGAGATCGCCTACCCATTCTTCTTTTTGTAAAGTGGATACCTGTCCGTAGCTTCCTTTGGCAACTTCCCTTAACCTCTTGCGGAGTTCGGGAATACTCAAACCCCACCGGTCCAGTCTGACTGTCTGGATACTTACACCAAGCATATGAGCAAGTTCGCTGTCCGTAAGGAATGGATTTCCCTCAATGTATCTGCAGAGAAGTTCCTGACGTTTGCTTTTCCCCGGACTTTTCATGGTAATAGATGCCACCTATGTAAAAATTACTTTAATACCAGATACTAAAATAGAGTATATCCTTTATCCCAGAAAAAAGCAACAGAACCAAAATATTTTGATTCAAAAAATTTTTAAATAAAAAACGCCTGGTAAATTTCCAGGCGGCGCTAGTCAGGTATATTAATCTCGAAGGAGGTTTTTTAAAACCCAAACACAAACTATATCTTGATTACTTCCCGGGCTTTATAATAGCCGCAGGATGGACAGACTCTATGCGATAAAGTCAGTTTATGACAATGTGGGCAACTGATCAGGTTGGGAGATTGTATCTTCCAGTTAGCCTGCCGCTGACGCCCGCGTTGTTTTGAAGATCTTCTTTTAGGGACACCCAATTTCCATACACCCCCTCTTAGTTTTTCTTAATGTTACTAAAACTTTATCCTAAAATTTTTCACCATGTCTGTCTTTGATGAATTCCCGAAGTTCAGCAAGCCTCGGGTCTATTTCTTCCTGGTTGCAGGCGCATTTTCCTATATTAAGGTTTTGACCGCAGGACGGGCATAATCCCTGGCAGTTCTGGTCACAAAGGATTTTCATGGGCAGGGCCATGAAAAGTGATTTTAATACTTCGGGCTCTATATCAATAACCTCGTTTTTAAAGGGAATCCACTCATCCTGTAAAATTTCCTGAATTGTGACGACAGGGAAATATGTCTCTTTGAAAGGCGCTTCAACAAAAAACTCAGCCTGACTCAGGCAACGGTCACAGGGACGCTGGATAACAGCTTCAACGGAACCTTCCGCCTGAATATTTTTTCCGGAGCTTGTGAATTCAATTTTTATATTCACCGGCACGGAGAAAGAAATTTCTTCTGTGCCGGTATTTGATAAATCCGCCTCTTTCTGAAAAAGAAAGGCTTTCCCCTCGTTGTCTTTTATTGTTTCTATGTTCACCTGAATCATTTTATTACACTCCGTTGTTTTGGCGAAACCAATTATATAGAAAAAAAGCCTATTCTGTCAAGGCAATTATAATAGGGGCGCTTTTAAAAGCGCCCCTATATGCCGCTAGTATCCTCTTGCCATGCTGCGTTCAGCTCGCTCGATAGCCAGGCGGACTAAGTTTCCACAGTTCTTTGAGGAAACGTTGCCGAAATAGCCGCCATCCCTCTGTACAACATCGGCTACACCAAGCTCTTCAGCCAACTCGTACTTCAGCCTGTCGGACATTACGCTTCTGCGCCTATTACCCATGAGCACGCCTCCTTTTGTTTTAAGGACATCGCGGCAAGGGCAAAAATTTGATTAAAATCTTTTCATTAATAATATCGCCGGATTGGAAATAAAAAATGAGAAAATAGACTAAAATTTTTATATAACGGGGCGTAGCTCAGTTTGGCTAGAGCGCTACCTTGGGGTGGTAGAGGTCGCACGTTCAAGTCGTGTCGCTCCGACCAACAGAGAGTATATTGTCAAAGCTTTAGAAGAAAACCTATCTTTTTACAAGATGGGTTTTTCTTTTAAGGACCGTGTAAAACGCCGGTTTTCTTACGTTTAAGTGACACACTTTTTTTATGTGTTGGTAACATAGCCATATACACCCTCATACTCTGGTAATAAATAATTAAGGGGGGTTTTATCATGGGTTTTGGATGCGGCATCGGTTGTGACACGGGTTCCGGAAGCGGAGCGTTTATTATTTTCTTAATCTTAATTCTTCTGGTTTCCCCTTGAAAAAAAATGGCAAATATATAAATTTACTGCCATGTAGAGATAATCGGACTCAGTGTCAACGGTTCGGGAAGGCAGATTGCCGGGCTTCATGCCCTAACTAAGAGTGTTTACAAAGAAAAGCTGCCGTAAAAAAAGATTTTTGTTATCCTGTCAACCTGGCATATGAATATTTCAAGGAATTAACAAGGATTAATCCGGATTACTGCAAGAGAATAGGAGACAAGTTTCTTGAGGAATTAGGAGAGACCGGAGAAAAGGCGATTGTTCTATTTGGAAGGCCCTATGATGCCTTGGTTGAAGATGGAAACATGGGCATACCTGAGAAACTGGCTTCCAGAGGGTATAAGGTGATCCCGTACGATTTTCTGCCGCTCGAAGAGGAACCCCCGCAGCAGAAGATGTACTGGTCAATGGGACAGATGATCCTGAAGGCTGCAAAGCTGGTCAGCAGGCGCCCGCAGCTCTTTGGCACGTTCGTCACCAACTTCAGCTGCGGACCCGATTCGTTCATTATGAGTTACTTCAGGGACATTATGGGGAGCAAGCCGTCGTTGACTCTGGAGTTGGACAGCCATACAGCGGACGCCGGCATCGATACCCGAATAGATGCTTTTATAGACGTGATCAGAAACTATGAACCTGAAAGAAGAGCCGTCATCAGTGACGAAGGGATTATGGCTGTGTTTGATGAAAGGAGAAAAAAGATCAGGAGTGTTTCCGGTGATCATATTCCTCTCAGAGATCCCAGGATCAAGATCCTGATTCCATCAATGGGATATTCGGCAACCAGGTGCTTTGAGGCAGCCTTCAGGCACATCGGTATTGATGCCGTTGCTTTGAAACCGCCGGCGGAGGAAGAGCTTCAGTTGGGCAGAGCCAATTCCAACTGCAAGGAATGTCTGCCGTTGGCCCTTACTGTGGAAAGCCTGCTCAACTATCTGAAGAAAAACGGCAATGAAATCAAAGATGGAATATATGCGTACTTCATGCCTGAAGCCCCGGACCCGTGCCGGTTCAGCCAGTACCATGTATACACTGAGAACCTGTTACTACAGAAAGTTACTTCAGAAGAAAAATTGAACAAGAGGTCAAGTCGATCTTGTCGAAATCCAAATGCTTTTGCATACTATTTAATCTGCTCCAAATACCGGCAGATGCACAGCAGATTATTCGGTTTCTTGATTTGCCGGCACAGCATGGCTTACATCAGGGGCTTTAAATGGCTTGCCGAAATCAAATAAATACATTTCACCTTGCATATACATATCCATTGTCATTTCTTGGGGAATTTCTTTATCAGGATTTTCTTCTATTTGAACGCTTTCAGAATCAATTCCCAGTTCGGCAATATCAGCATAAGTAAGGCTGATGTTTATATGAGCGTCATAGTCAACGAAATCGCTGATCAGTGTCTTTTTATTTATAAAGGTTGTCAGATAATAATCTATATCCATTTTGTTCTTTAGTATTTCTATAATGCTGCTTAACTGTTCAGGATCTGCTTCATCTTCTGGAGAAGCCAGGTCTTTTATTAGAGGATCAATCATCTCTTGAAAAATCCGGCGTAAATTGTCCATATCAAGTGTGGTATTGACGACGAAATATTCCTGACCATCAATTGTCAGGTCATTTCCAAAGTTAGGCAACATGCCCATTTCCTTCATCTGGGATACGGCTTTTATCGGGTTGGACTGGATATTTTGCTGCTGTTGGATAAAATCCTTCATAAAAGTCATTTCCATTACGGACCATTCTTCTCCTTGTACTTTCATATAAATTTTATTTTCCGTCATGTATGTCTCTGTAACTATCACGTCCTCATTATCAGAATCATCGGCTGGCGTAATACTTATCTTTGCATAGCATTGAATTGGCTTTGTTTTAATCTGCCCTTCCATTGTGTATGCAATTTCAGGCGAAATACCTTCAATTTGCCCATCAAGTGACATGCCCATGATCATATCCATATCCCCTGTCAGCGAATAAGTTTCAATACCATTAACAGCCTGGTCTGATTTGGCTAATAAATCCGCAGGCGTCATACCTTCCCTCGTTTCACTTCTCTTCAGGGCGATAAGATGTTCTGCTTCTACCCATTTAACTTCGAATCCGAACGTTTTGCACACAAAACGCAGCGGCAATAACAGCCCCTCTTCCGTATCAATAGGGGCTGCGGGTAATAAAACCGGCTTGCTGTTGAGGGTAGCTTCTTTTTTCCCTGTCGTAACGATCAGGGTATCGCTGTTTTCTGAAAGTTTAAATTCCTGGTCAGAAAGCCACTCATAATCGGCGCCGGCAAATTTATCATAATCCTGCGCAAGCACAAATATGGTTCCGTTTTCTGATATAAGGTCGGCAAACGGTACAGGATCGCCGTTCAGCTTTAACTCTACTATGTCCTCCGCAAGGGCTGCTGAAGTCATTATTAAAAACAACAGCAGTGCAATCGACACAATTATTACCGGATTTCTTTTCAAGTACAAGCACCTCCAAAATATGTTATACTTTGATTATTTCGCCACTTTATACCAAATGCCTCTTTTAGAAATATATTTAGACAATTGTGTTAAAAATGTCAAAAAAGGATTTTTTATATAAGGTATAGAAAAGTAAGGATAACTAGCTAAGGGAGGTTATATTACCTGTGCCGGACAAATATTATGAAGCGGGAGAAAACTATAAGTATCCTTTAATAGTTAAAAAGCTTCTTGTGAATCCCCTTCTTTACTCACCTGAACAAGAAATCATCTACCGGGACGAAACCCGGTATTCGTACCGTTTTTTAAACGAACGGATCAACAGGTTGGCTGACGGGCTGAGGAGAATAGGAGTCTGTCCCGGTGATACAGTCTGCATTTTTGACTATGATAGCCATCGCTACCTGGAATGTTTCTTTGCCGTACCTATGATGGGGGCGGTGCTTCATACTATGAACTGGCGCTTATCCCCCGATCAGATTCTTTATACGATGAACCACGCCGGGGATGATGCCGTTATAATCCACGCAGACTTCCTTCCTTTATTTGAATCTATCCAGAACGAACTCACTACAGTAAAAAGAATTATTCTGATCCGGAACGGGGAAAATGTTCCTGAATGCAGCGTTAAGGTGGATATTGAATATGAGAATATGCTCCGGCAGGCTTCCCCTGTCTATGGCTTTCCGGATCTGGACGAGAATACGAAGGCAACCACATTTTATACGACCGGAACGACAGGACTTCCCAAGGGTGTTTACTTTTCTCACCGGCAGGTTATTCTACACACCTTTTCCCTTGCTGTAACCTTGGGCTGCTTTGTATCCTCCGTATTTCGCTCCACAGACGTGTATATGCCGCTCACACCAATGTTTCACGCCCATGCCTGGGGCATTCCCTATCTGGCTACCCTGCTTGGAGTAAAGCAGGTCTACCCGGGGAAGTATGAACCGGGGTATATTTTAAACCTGGTAGAAAATGAGAAAGTAACCTTTTCGCACTGCGTCCCGACAGTAATGCATATGTTGATTAACAATCAGGAGGCAAAAGACAAGGATTTATCAAAGTGGAAGGTTGTCATTGGCGGCGCAGCGCTGCCCAAGGGTCTTGCCAAAGAAATCGCTTCCCTGGGAATAAAAATTTTCGCCAGTTTCGGCATGTCGGAAGCTTTTCCGGTGGTTACTATATCGAACCTTAAAGAACATATGCAGCAATGGAATGAAGATGAGCAACTGGATGTCCTAATTAAACCCGGCCTCCCGCTTCCCTTGTATGAATTGGAAATAGCAGATGTTTCGGGAAATATTTTGTCCAAAGACGGGGTAACGTCGGGAGAGTTGATTATGAGGGCGCCCTGGCTTACGGAAAGCTATTTTAAAGAACCTGATCGAACAAAAGAACTTTGGCGGGACGGCTGGATGCACGGCGGCGATGTAGCCGCGATTGATCAGGAGGGATATGTACAGATTACCGACAGGCTTAAAGATGTTATCAAGTCTGGCGGTGAATGGGTTTCTTCCCTTGAGCTGGAGAATTACACAAGTCAGCATGAATCTGTTTCGGAGGCTGCGGCAGTCGGAATTCCTGATGAAAAATGGGGAGAGCGCCCCCTGGTCCTGGTGGTTTTGAAGCCGGAGTACAAAGGGAAAGTAAAGGAAGAGGATTTGAAATCTCATTTAAAAGGGTTTGTGGACAGCGGCATGCTTCCCAGGTACGGACTGCCTGATCGTGTTGAATTTATCGAAGCAATTCCTAAAACAAGCGTAGGCAAAATAAACAAAGTTGCCATAAGAGAGCTGTACACGAAATGGTCGTAAGCGCCACTGCTCAGATAAAGAAAAATCCGCCTGTTTTGTGTGGTAGGTCTGGCAAAAGGCGTGTCCCGAACTTTGTGTAAAGTCCAAATTGATGTAGAATAAGGAAGTATATTCAGGAGTTAATTGGCCAAGAAAGACAAGAAAAGCCTAGCCCATCTTTTTTATAAGCGAATATGTAACCGTTAACAAGAAGACACAGACACGCTACGTCACTCATCGTTTGGTCGAATCCTTTCAGACGGAAAAATGGCCGCGTCAAAGGATTATCATGCATCTGGGCACACTTTGTCTGCCTCGATCGGAATGGCGCAAACTTGCTGCTTTATTGGAATCCCGGCTGGCCGGCCAGATCTCTATGTTCGAAGAAGAATACCCGGTGGTTGCGGATGCGGCAGACAAGGCGTTCGAACACTACAAGTTTGTTCAAGCCCATACAAAAGAAAGGATTACAAAAAAGGATAAACGCGAAATTATTCCTGTTGATCTGCAAAGTATTACAACTGGTTACTCCAGATCACTGGGGCCGGAGCTTGTAGCAAATACATTCTGGGAGCACTTGGACTTCGATCAAATTCTGAAATCCGGTGGTTTTGATCAAAAACAGATCTCTTTAGCCAAAGCCGTAATTATCGGCAGACTTATAGCCCCTGCCAGTGAACTCCGGACCAGGCAGTGGCTGAGCCAGGGGACAGCCCTGGCGGAAATGCTGCCGGTTGATTTGACAAATGCCGGCAAAGACGCTTTTTATGAGATTGCCGACTTGCTCTATACAAAGAACGGACCATCAGTACACTCCAGGAAAATCGTTTTTTAGAAGCGCTCACCAGTCTCCAAAAATCAGTTGCTGATTTAAACGGGTGTTACGTGATTGAAACCAGCCACCAGGAGCTAACGGCAAAAGAAATATGGGAATCTCACATGACCCTGTCCAGGGTAGAAGGAGCATTCCGGTTTCTAAAAACAGATCTCGGAGTGCGTCCGGTTTATCATCAAATTGCTGAACGGACAAAAGCGAATTTACTTATTTCGGTTTTGGCTTACCACCTCCTGGTCAGTATTGAGCACGCTTTGCGCAGCCATAATGATCACCGCCGCTGGTCAACGCTTAGAGAACAATTGTCAACCCATCAGCGAAACACAGTGATCTTTACCGACGCGGACAATAAAATTCATCATCTCCGGGTTTCCGGTATGCCGGAAAAGGAGCACTTGAAAATCTATCGTCTTCTTGGGGTAAAAGACCCCCTTAAAAGGAGGCATCAATTAGCCGGATCAAGGTTGTAGTGACCAAAATAAATTAAGGAATGCTGGAGTAACAAGGATTCTGGGATTATAAATCGAAAGTTGGACTAAGGAAGTTATTGAGAGAATTGTTGACGGGGCACAAGAGATAGGCTTAAAAATGGCTTCAGCAGGTATTTTTAAGATAAATTGTACTGTTTTACTAAAGGCGAACATGAGCACGCAGGCAGTTGACCTCCCTAATGCAAGTATATTTCCAAAGCAGTAACAAATAAATATTGCATCAATTCTGCATTTACTCCTTGTTCCTGTAAATATTGCTATTATAGTCCATTTTTTGGCTTAAGTTATGAAAAATCTTAAAAATCTAAAGAATAAGCCTCTTTGTCCAGCTATTGCTTTTGATGCGGCTATTAGAGCAGGTTAGCCTGTTTAAGGCTGGACTGATATAATATCTTCTAGTGAGCTTATAGAAAAGTTTACCAAATAAAATTCTGACAGGGGTCATATAATTTAAGGAAAAAAATGAGGTGATTAAGTTTAACGAAGTTGTAATCGTAAGCGCTTGCAGAACGCCGATCGGCAAGTTCGGGGGCGCTCTTAAACAGCTTACAGCGACTGAACTCGGAGCCCTGGTCATTAAAGAGGCTTTAGCCAGAGCAGGTGTAGAGCCTGAGAAAGTCGACTATGTTTTTATGGGGCAGGTTCTTACAGCAGGCTGCGGCCAGGCACCCAGCCGGCAGGCGTCAATTAAGGCCGGCATACCTGCGTTAACGCCATCAATAACCATAAACAAGGTATGCTCCTCAGGTATTAAAGCCATTGACCTGGCAGTTCAAATGATCCAGACCGGCAGGGCCGACATATGTGTTGCCGGGGGAATGGAAAGCATGTCCAGCGTGCCCTATGGCCTTCCCGACATGCGGTGGGGAGTGAAAATGGGCGTTCCCAGCAAGGATGTTATCGATCTGATGATTGTGGACGGTTTATGGTGCTCTTTTTACGACCGGCATATGGCTGTCCACGGTTCAGTTGTTTCCCGGGAGTTTGGAATTACCCGCGAGGAACAGGATGAGTGGGCTTTTTATTCCCAGACAATGGCCAATAGGGCTATTGCAAACGGTGCTTTAAAAGATGAAATTAAGCCCGTGGAGTTAAACGGGAAAAAGGGTAAGGCAGTTTTATTTGATACAGATGAGGGGCCAAGGGCTGATACAACCTTGGAAGCGCTTGCCAAGCTTCCTCCTGTTTTTGATCCCGAAGGGACAGTTACAGCCGGCAACGCGCCGGGGATTAACGATGGAGCAGGCGTCGCTGTGCTCATGACCCGTGAAAAGGCTGCTCAGTTGGGGATTAAACCCCTGTGTACAATTTTGGGATATGCTGAGGTCTCTCAGGACCCTAAATATATTGCCACTGTCCCCGGACTTTCTATAAAGAAGCTTTTGAACCGGACAGGATATTCCCTTAACGATATGAAGCTTATTGAGATTAACGAAGCTTTTGCGGCCGTAGCTATGGTGAGCGGCAAAAAAATCTTGGGGATGTCGGATTCGGATATGCGAAACCGTGTAAATGTAAATGGGGGAGCTATAGCATTCGGCCACCCGATAGGGGCAACCGGGGCGCGGATAGCCATGACGATGGCTTACGAGTTAAGACGGCGCGGCGGCGGAATCGGAATCTGCGGGATATGCAGCGGCGCAGCCCAGGGTGACGCCATGTTAATAAAAGTAGACTAAAAAAATAAACGGGGTAAACAGAACATGGAGATAAAAAAAATCATGGTTATAGGAGCCGGACAGATGGGCGGCGGAATTGCCCAGGTGGCGGCCCAGGCAGGATTTGATGTAATTGTAAACGATCTAACGGCTGAACTGTTGGAAAAAGGTCTTTCTGTAATTGCTAAAAATTTAGACCGGAATGTAAAAAAAGGCAAGATGAAAGAAGAAGAGGCGCAGGCTGTTTTAAAACGGCTGAGACCCTCCATATCTTTTGAGGATGCGGCCAGTTTTACGATCGCGGCCAATCATACCGGACCGCTATTTTTTATCACAGCGAGGAACAAAGGAAAAAGGCTGAAGAATTTAAAAAGGCACTTGCTGAAAGCGGCAGGTTCGATGGTCCAATCGCAACAAATATCATTTCCGCAGCTGATTTCTACAAGGCTGAAGAATGGTACCAGGACTACTATTTGAAGGAACCCCTAAAATATGCTTCTTACCATATCGCCTCCGGGCGGGACAGGTTTATCAAAGAACACTGGAAAGAAGAGACAAAAAAGGAGTTTCTAAAAAGAAAGTTAACTGATTTGCAGTATGAAGTTACGCAAAACAGCGCCACTGAAATAAGCACGCTTAAGAAGATTTATCATTAAAAATTTCAGGTAGAAAAATGGATGGAGTTTAATGGTTTCCCAATAAGTCAATTTTTATAATAAGTCAAGCCTGACCCCATTTCCTATTAGGAGAGCATATTTGGGAAAACGGAAGTCAGCGCTAGAAGAACCGTAAGGCCGATCATAACTGCTATTGTCGCCCAGGCAATAATGTTATAGATCCGGGAATTAACATATTTGCCCATTAAATCAGTGTTATTGACCAGCTGCAGCATGAAAATCAAGATAAAGGGCAGCAGAATCCCGTTGATTATCTGAGACCACAGCATTACCAGGATAAGTGAGATTTTCGGAATTAAAATTATGCTGGCGCCGATGACTATAAAAATAGTATACAATGAATAAAAAACAGGCGCTTCAGACCACGATTTATCAATTCCGGCTTCAAATCCGAAAGCTTCGCAAACATAATACGAGGTTGATAACGGCAGTATTGAAGCAGCAAAAAGCGAGGCGTTTAAAAGCCCGAGCGCAAATAGTATTGAAGCCCATTTCCCTGCCAGGGGGGCAAGGGCCTGTGCCGCGTCTTTGGCCGTTTCGACATGAACACCGTGTGTAAAAAGTGTGGCTGAACAAGCAACTACGATGAAAATTGCGACTAAAACAGCCATAAAACTGCCTACTATAACATCCAGTCTGGAATAGGCGTATCTTTGTGCTGTTATGCCCTTTTCAACGACCGTTGATTGGATGTAAAACTGCATCCAGGGGGCTATTGTTGTTCCGACCAGTCCGATTATCATGCTTAGGTAGCCGCTTTGCAGGCTAAAAGTTGGTTTCACTGCTCCTTCGAGTACGGCGCCCCAGTCTGGTTTCGCCAATGCTCCAGATATAATATAGCTTAGAAATAAGACAGAAGCGAACAGAAAAACCCTCTCAACAGTTTTGTATGATCCTTTCAGAACAATACCCCAGACTAATAGCGCTCCAATGGGTATGGAAATGTATTTGCTCAGACCGAAGAGCTCCGTACTGGCCGCTATTCCGGCAAATTCAGCGACTGTGTTGCCGAGGTTGGTAAAAATAAGGCCAATCATGACGAATAAGATGATCCGTATACCATAGCGTTCCCTGATTAGATCGGCAAGCCCTTTGCCTGTAACTGCTCCCATCCGGGCGCACATCTCCTGAACAACAATCAGGGCAATGGTTATAGGGATAAAAACCCACAGCAGACTGTATCCAAAATCAGCCCCGGCTATCGAATAAGTAGTAATTCCGCCTGCGTCGTTATCAACATTGGATGTGACAATCCCGGGTCCAAGTACTGCAATAAATATAAACAGATTGCGTAAAAAGCTGCTTCGTTTTAGTTTCATCAACTTACCCCCGGCCGGGTCTCCTCGGCGGCATGAACCACGAGAATGTTTTTAAGTCACTGCGGTTTGGTATCAGAGTTTCGATTACATCATCCACTGTAATTATGCCCTGCAGTATATTTTGATCATCTACAACCGGAACCGCTAAGAGGTTGTATTTGCTCACAACCTCAAGAACTTTTCTATTGTCGTCATGATGGTTGACTGATATTATCCTTGTGTTCATCAGATCCCCGATAACTGCGTTCGGCTGTGCAACAATCAGGTCTCTCAAAGAGAGTACTCCAAGCAGTGACTCATTTTCTTCACCAATAACGTACAGGTAATAGATTGTTTCAGCAGACGGCGCCAGTTCACGTAAACGGTTGATTGTTTCTTCTGCAGTCATTCCAATCGGGAAGGCGATATATTCTGTAGTCATCAGGGCGCCTGCCGTATCCTCCGGATAACTCATCAGTTCGCGTACGTCCCTGGCTTCTTCAGGTTCCATCAGGTTTAAAAGCTCGCTGGACTTTTGTTCGGTCAATTCGCCAAGTATATCAGCCGCTTCATCCGGAGGCATTTCTTCAAGAATGTCGGAAGCTCTCTCGATGTCCATTTGTTCAATGATTTTCACCTGGGTTTCGAGATCAACTTCCGCTAAAGCTTCAGCCGCTGTCTGGTTATCCAGGTTATCCAGGAAGTCGGTGCGTTCATGATGGTCAAGATCCTCTATAATATCCGCGATGTCGGCAGGGTGCATTCTTTTTAGGTGATCTTGTTCCTGACTTAGTCTTAAGCTGGCTGTCTTGCTTTCCAGGGGTTTGACGAACTGCCAGCCGATAAAGTTGCTTTCCTTTTCTTTTGCAATAAACTCCATGCCAACTCTGCGCAGCAAGCCCCGTAAACCAATGTCAAAAGACACCAGAATTATATCTACAGTCTCCCCGTGTTTCACCCAGGAAATCTTAATGTCGTTTACGCGTACGAGCTTGGATCCTTTTAAATCGATGACCTGCTTATCCATCAGCCACTTGCTGACGTATATTTCGTCATTCTTAAGCAAAGTAAGGTTTTCTGCGCTGAATTTACTCTTTAATTTGAGGCCGCTTTCGTCCCAGCTTTCAATCTGGTTTATATCAATATGGCTCTGGACACCCTTTGCATACTTGATTCCTGTTACACGCGGGCAGATACTGTCCCAACGGATAGCCATATCTTTTATGCGGCCTACTTTTTTCCCTTCAGCGTCGATAATCGGCATTCCAACCACACGGCTGAAAAAGAATTCGCCCAAAACGTCTACCTGTGCCATCTTGATTCCGCCTTAATCCGACAAAACCTGTTATCCCATTGGTGTCTCTCGACATTTCCGGGCAGTGGCGTATGTTCTATGTAGAAGCCTCACCTAACAAGGATTCTTTTTTTAAGTATAAACCTTTCTTTAACTTATGGTCAAGTCAGAAAGGAAGAAATAGCGATAAAAAATGAAAACCCGCCCGGTTCTGTGGGTGGGTTTAACCTTCAAAGTCTGTAGTTGCCGTTTAATAGACAAAACGGCTGTTAAAGGGAGTTTTTATCTGTATTGACTTTTGCCGCCTTAATTACGTTTAACATGAGCATCATTCTTGTCATCGGACCGACACCGCCTGGAACCGGTGTGATCAGGCCGGCTTTTCCCTTGACAGTTTCAAAATCAACATCTCCGCAAAGGATCGCTTTTCCCTGAGGGGTCATGCCTATCCTGTTTACCCCGACATCGATGATTACGGATCCCTCTTTAACCATATCTGCAGTAACAGTTTTGGGGCGGCCTGCGGCAACGATTAGAATATCAGCCCTTTTTGTATGTCCGGCGAGGTTTTTCGTGCCCGTATGGCACATGGTGACTGTCGCGTTGGCATTGCTTTGTTTCTGGACCAGGATCATGGAAATTGGTTTGCCGACAAGGTTGCTTCTGCCCAATACAACTACTTCGGCTCCGTCTAAACTAATGCCGGATCTGATCAGCATTTGGTGGATGCCGTAAGGTGTGCAGGGATAAAAGTAAGCTTCTCCAACCATCAGCCTGCCGGCATTTACCGGGTGAAGAGCGTCTACGTCTTTATCAGGGTCGATAGCATAAATTACCCTATTTTCGTTGAGCTGTCCCGGCAGGGGCAACTGTACCAGTATGCCATGAATCAGCGGGTCCCTATTGTACTTGTCGATCAGAGAAATAAGCTGTTCCTCGCTTATATCAGACGGTTGATTGTCTTGAATGGAATGAAAACCAAGTTCTTTGGCGTTAGTCTGTTTTCCCTTGACATAACTTACAGATGCGGGATCGTTGCCCACAAGAATGGTTACCAAGCCAGGTGTGATCCCATGGCGCTCCTTCAGGAATTTAACTTCCTCCTTGAGTTCCTCGCCGATAGTCAAAGCCATCTCGGTTCCGTTAATAATTTTTGCAGTCATTATAATTCTTCCTTCATCTTATTAACACAGGGGAACACAGGGGGACGGTTCTTCTGTGTCTATCCTGGGATTAACATAGGGGGACGGTTCGAGACCACTGTTCTGTGTCTATCCTGAAAATTAACCTATCTCTTAGGCAGGTCAACTGCCTACGTACTCATATCGCCTCTTATACTTGTACGAACTCGTTCACCCTCGGGCTCGGTTAAACTCGGCGCTATGCGCCTCAAACAGTAACCTCGCTTATCATCGGGTTCTCTCGTTCTTTGAATAAAGGCTCAAAAATCGCACTTAAGGCATTGACCTCCCGTTGTTGATGATTCTTCATCTTTCTGATGGCGCTGCATTAGCAGCATGGGTGTCTATTTATATTCTTTTTATCTATGTTTCCCTTTTTTAAAAATCAATAGATGATACTATCTCTTCAATGCGCTTGCTGATTGACACAGGAGAACCGTCCCCCTGTGTTTCACGCAGGAGAACCGTCCCCCTGTGTTTCGTCCTGTGTTTCATGCGTCCCCTGTGTTTCACACCCTGTGTTTCACACTGATTGACACAGGAGAACCGTCCCCCTGTGTTTTGCTTTTATTCAGGTATTGTATCTTCTACCAGGCAGAGCAGCCTTCCTTTAAAAAGTTCCACCCGGACAAGCTCTCCTTCCGCTGTTTCTTCTGCGTTGTGGATTATCTGGTGTGAATCTGCCCGGCTGCAAATACTGTAACCCCTTGCCAGGGTTGCCAGAGGGCTTAATGTTTCCAGGCAGTTTACCTGAACAGCGAGCCTGTTCCGGTTTTGTTCAAGTAAACGGTCTGCAGCCTGCAGCAACTTTTGTGAAATAAAATCCAGCTGCTGCTCCTTGCTGGTACATATTTCATGTACGGGCCGGCGTAAAACCGGACGATCCAGGCAGGCTTCCAGGCGCTGCATACACCTGTTTAAATGGGTTTGCGTCTCCTGGAAAAGCCTGTCTTTTAAATTCCGGGTTAATTTCAGCATTTCCTGTTTTACCGGCACTACGAGTTCTGCTGCAGCGGACGGCGTAGCAGCGCGTACATCGGCAACAAAGTCAGCTATTGTGAAATCAGTTTCATGTCCAACGGCGGAAACAACAGGTATCCTTGAATTAAAAATACTGCGGGCCACTATTTCCGTATTAAATGCCCACAATTCTTCAATTGACCCCCCGCCCCTGCCGATTATGATTACGTCTATTAAATCAATTTTGTTTAAAAGCTCAATTGATCTCGCTATTTCATAGCCGGCAGTATCTCCCTGGACTGCTGCAGGTGCAAATACAATACACATTCCAGGCCAGCGCCGCCCGATAATGTCAACCATGTCGCGGATTACAGCGCCGGTTGGAGAAGTGACAATCCCAATCCTCTTGGGTAAAAGAGGGAGTCTTTTCTTTTTTTCGCTGTCAAAAAAGCCTTCTGCCTGTAATCTCTTTTTCAGAAGTTCGAAAGCCTGATAGAGGGAGCCTGTCCCGTCAGGTTCCATTTCTTCAACATATAATTGGTAAATCCCATCACGCTCGTATACTGTCACATAACCGCGGGCCCTTACGGAAAACCCGTTCTCAAGCCGGAAAGGAAGGTTTTTAGATCTGGATCGAAACATGACGGACCTGATTGTGCTTTGTTCGTCCTTGAGTGTAAAGTAAAGATGTCCGCTGCCTGCCTGCTTGCAGTTCGATATTTCTCCTTTTACCCAAAAGTTTAGGAGTAAAAGGTCATTATCCATAATTTCTTTAATATGTGCGTTTACTTCCGAAACTGAAAGTATTTTCATTCTGGCGGCCTCTTCAAGCCTGGTACTAATTTTTATTAGTTAAAAATTCATGGATGGATCTGGCTGCGACGCGGCCTGCGCCCATCGCAAGAATAACTGTTGCGGCGCCGGTGACTACATCACCGCCTGCGTAAACACCCTGTTTTGATGTGGCGCCTGTCTGCAGCTCAGCTACAATGTTGCCCCTTTTGGTAACTTCCAGTCCCTTGGTAGTCCTTGGGACAAGCGGGTTTGGCCCCTGACCTATGGCTACAACAACAGTATCCACGTCCATGATAAATTCTGAACCCGGGATGGGGACAGGGCTTCGTCTGCCTGAAGCGTCAGGTTCTCCAAGCTCATACCTCAAGCATTCCATGCTTTTAACAATGCCTTTTTCATCAGCTATTATTTTAACCGGACTGGTTAGGAAGGCAAATTTGACGCCCTCTTCAATTGCGTGTTCTACTTCTTCATGCCGGGCAGGAAGTTCTTTCTCAGACCGCCTGTATACTATCCAGGATTCTTCCGCACCAAGGCGAAGTGCTGTACGGGCCGAGTCCATGGCAACGTTTCCGCCGCCTAAAACGGCAACCTTCTTGCCTATCTTAACAGGTGTGTCCCAATCGGGGAACAGGTATGCTTTCATCAGGTTTACCCTGGTAAGAAATTCGTTGGCCGAGTACACCCCACAGGAATTTTCACCCGGGATGTCCATGAAGTACGGTAGCCCTGCTCCTGTACCGATGTATATCGCATTAAAACCTCCTTCGTCGAGAAGCTCATCTATGGTGGCGAACTTGCCGACGACGGAGTTGACTTTTACATCTACACCAATCTTTTTAAGGTTTTGAATTTCTGTCTGAACGACTTTCTTGGGCAGCCTGAACTCGGGGATGCCGTACATAAGCACCCCGCCGGGTACGTGCAGGGCTTCGAAAATAGTAACCTGATGCCCTAGTTTGGCAAGATCCGCGGCGCAGGTCAGACCTCCCGGGCCGGAACCCACAACAGCTACCTTAAATCCGGTGGGCTGTTCAACTTTGGGTGGAGTTACTTCCCCGGCAAGTTCCCAATCGGCGCAGAATCTTTCCAGTCTGCCAATTGCCACCGGCTCGTGTTTCTTACCCATTGTACAGACTTGTTCGCACTGGTTTTCCTGGGGGCAGACACGCCCGCAGATTGCCGGCAGGGCGTTTTTTTCCTTGATTACTCTGATTCCCCCGGCAAAGTCTCCTTCGGAGACGAGCTTTATGAAACCGGGTATGTCCACGTCTACCGGGCAGCCTTCCCGGCAGAAAGGTTTTTTGCACTGGATGCACCTTTTTGCTTCGGCAATGGCCATTTCTGTTGTATATCCGGTTGCTACTTCACTGAAATTTTTTACGCGGGCGGCGGCGTCCTGTGAGGGCATAGGATGCTTTTTAGGGACGATCTCTTTTTTCTGTTTGACTGCTTTCTGTTCGGAATCCATTATTGAGCACCTCCGCAATTACAATGTGCTGAAAAACGTTCCATTGCTGCCCGTTCTTCGTTTTGGAAGAAAGCGGACCTGAGGGCAAGTTCGTTAAAATCAACCTGGTGACCGTCGAATTCCGGGCCGTCCACGCAGACAAACTTTGTTTTTCCGCCGACGGTTACCCTGCAGCAACCGCACATGCCTGTACCGTCAACCATGAGAGAATTCAGGCTAACGATGGTTTTAATCCCGTATTCCTCGGTTAAACGGCAGCATACTCTCATCATCGGCTGCGGCCCTATAGCAAGGACCATGGCTATATTGTCTTTTCCCCTGTCTTCGATGATCTCCTTTAAAACATCGGAAACAAAACCTTTCCTTACATAGGAGCCGTCATCAGTAGTAATGTAAAGCTCTGATGACGCTTCCCGCATCTTGTCCTCCCAGAATAAGAGCTCCTTGTTCCTTGCTCCGATAATTCCTATGACATGGTTTCCAGCTTCTTTGAGGGCGCGGGTAATTGGAAATACAGGGGCCACGCCTACTCCTCCACCGACACATACTACGGCGCCGAAATTCTCCACATGCGAGGGTAATCCCAGAGGTCCTGCAAGGTCCCTGATCGGATCCCCTATTTCGAGCATACCCATTTGCTTTGTAGTCTTCCCCACTTCCTGAAAGACAAGCGTGATGGTCCCGTTTTCACGGCTGAAATCGGCAATAGTTAAAGGAATACGTTCACTCTCTTCGCCGATACGCAGGATAATGAACTGTCCTGGCAGGCATTTTTTGGCTATTTCAGGCGCTTCGACTACCATAAGTTTAATAACTGGTGAAAGAACCCGCTTGTCCAGTATCTTGGACATAAATTTCTTCTCTCCATTCCCTTTTATTTTTTATTATAATTTATGCCAAGTTATTTATGTACAGGTTAAATATTCGCACGGGGATTCGACTATCTTGCCCAGGACTCCGTTTACAAACCTGCCGGAGTCGTCCGTACCAAAAATTTTGGCCAGTTCAATTGCCTCGTTAAGGGATACGCTTCCGGGGATATCTTCGCAGTAGAATATTTCAAAAAGGGCCATGCGCATTATATTGCGATCCACTGTGGCCATACGCCCTAAATCCCAATCGCGGCTGACACTGGCTATTGCTTTATCGAGGTTTTTTATGTTTTGAAGTGTTCCGAAGACAATTCTGCGGATGAATTCTATGCTTTCCTGATTAAGATTCTTCCCCTGGATAGTGTATTGAAAAGCTGTTTCGGGAGACGCCTGGCCCAGGTCAATTTGAAATAGGATCTGTAAAGCGAGTTCTCTGGCCTGCCTTCTCTTCATCTGCAGCTCCCTTGTTTAATCTTTACGGAATATACTGTAAAAGATATCTCTTATTCCCAGGTTTTCATCAAGGCGCTTTCCTACATAGTAGCCAATCCCCATGCAGATTGCCACAAAAATAGACTTTATAATTCCGTATTTGATTACCAGCCAGCCAAAGATCAGTCCTATAACAATCCCTGTTGCCTTGCCGCGGTGTCTGCTTAGGAAATCAATAATATCGGCCAGATTCATTATCGGCGCCCCTTAAATAAAAATAAATCAATCACTCTACACGCAGTTTACCGGCTGAAATACTGTGAACTAGAAATTCGACCTGCTGTACAGTGATTCCTGTTACAGAAAGAACCCTTTCCTTTACCTGTTCCTGGACGGTGTCGGACACTTCCGGAATACTTATGTCAGGTGTCACTGCAGCTTTAATCCGTATTCCAATTCCCTGAGGCCGGTTAAAAACCTGTGCTTTAACCTCGCGGATGCCGTTGTTCTGTGAGACAACTTTTTCTGCGAGACTCTCTATCGCACCCAGTGCAATATGTACATTTCCAAGTTTGCTTTCATAGACGACAGCCTGTTCCCGGGCTGGTTTTATATTAACCCACAGGAGGCGAATTCCGGCAATGATAAACAAGCCCAGCAGTAAAATGATTACTGCCGGCTGTTGAACTGACTGCAATAACCGGGGCTGATTTTGGCTAATCTGCAGCCAACCGGCAAAGAAAGGAACCGCAGCCAAAAATATAGCTGTCAGAATAAAAGTATACAAAAACAGCAGAAAGCGGTCGAAAGGCCGCAATTTAATAAGCCTCCCTATTTTGTCCGCAGTTCGTCTTCCTTGTCCGAATTGCTGAACGAAACTCCCTGTATATGAACATTCACTTCTATTACATTCAAGCCGGTCATATCGTTAACTGCTTTTTTTACTTTTTGCTGAATTTCTGATGCAATGTCCGGTATCTTTGCGCCATAATCAACTATGACATAAATATCTACCGCCGCTTCCTTCTCTCCGACTTCAACCTTTACACCTTTAGAAAGGTTTTTGCGTCCCAGGATTTCGGCAATACCGCCGGCCAAGCCCCCGCTCATACCGGCAACTCCCTGCACTTCAGTTGCGGCAAGGCCGGCAATTATTCTAACAACTTCGTCGGCGATCCGGATAGAACCGATGCTTGTCTGTTCCTCCCTGACAACAATATCTTCCATTATTTTTGCCTCCTTAGAAAAAATTTAGCCCAATCCTCCCAAAAAAGGACATATTAATTATAACAAAGATAGCAGATCCGCGCAACCATTTGTGTCAGGGTTTAATCTTTGGCAAGGATGATAATATTCTGTCCCTCCACTCCGGTACCCCAGGTAACTAACTGACGGATTCCCTCTTCGTCCTGAGGTGATAGCGAAGCAGCCTGTACTATTATAGTAATCTTATTATTTCCTTTAAGACAGACTGTGCTGTCACGGAATCCGCGGGCGCTGATCAGGTGCTCAAGTTCGCTTTCTCTGGCCAGTTTTTCACTTAAAAAGAGGAGTTTTTCCTGAGCCTCCTGCCGTGTCTGGGAACTTGACGAAGGGTTGTCGATAATATCATGCAGCAGTTCAATCTGTCTGCCGTTTGTGCGTTCTCTGTCCAAACGATACTCAATAAAAAACTCCGAACTGCTGTCGTTTGAGGTGGCTTGAAATTGGTCAGCGTTTAAGACTAATGGCTCGCCTGCAACGTTTGTTTCCTTACTGGCAACGTCGGCCTGAGGAACTGTATTTTCAGGCTGTCCCATTTTAGCAAGTTTACCCGGCAGGTTAAGACAGCATGCCGCCAGCAGGCATATCCCTAATATAAGCGCTGCGATTATGTAGATTGTTTTCTTGTTAATCACCAGTGAGTACATTTTTTTCGCCTCCTTGATTATGATTTGGGCAGCACAAGCACTTTCTGCGGTTCTATTCCCAGGGCAACCTGGACGGCTTCGAATAGCCGGGCTTTTATTTCGGAATTTTTTGCGCCCTGGGCAACTACCAGGACGCCCGCCACTTTTGATGAGCCTGTTTGTTCAACTACTGCAGTTTCTTCCTGGCCGTTTCTGGTAAAGACGAGCTGTCCGCTATCGGTATATTCGGTTATAGACCTGACACCTCCAACCTGATCTTTCTCTTCGGTCGTTTTTTTACTACTGTTTGTGTTGACTGCATATTTGTCATGCTCAGAGGAGGCTAATCTTACAGTTACGTCAAGGTCCCCAACTCCTTCAATTTCTTTTAAGATATTTTTCAAATCGGCGGCCAGTGTTTTCTCTTCACTTTCTATAACAGAACGGTCATTGGTTTGAAGAACCTGATGATCAGTGTTTTCAGCTGCTTTTCCGGGTGTTTTGTCTGTCTTGCCGTTATTTCCGATAATTAAAAGAAGGATTGCAAAAGCAATTATTAAAGTCAGCCAAATAATTTTTTGTTTCTGTAATTTAGGAGGGTAGTCCCCGCTTTTTAATGATCCGAAAATGTTGTTCAGGTATTCTTTAAAACCTGTCATAGCTTAAATCCTCCTCCTCCTCCTCTGAAAACTACTTTACATTAGGGAGGTCACTGTCTGCGTGTGTTCATGTTCGCTTGTTTTTCATTCTTCCAAAATAATTATCTGCTCAGGTGAAAGGCTGTAGAAGTCTGTCAGTATTTTTACCAGCTTGTCTTTTGTCTGGATTGAAATTTGCGATCCTTTTTTTTGATCATTTGTATCATCAGTTCCTGAATCAGGGGCATTTTCCCCGGTTTTTATTTCAACAGGCCTGACAATAGATTTATTTTTGACTTCCGTAGAGGAGTCATTGTTCTTAAGTCGCAGGATTATCTTTTTTATCTGCCCTAGTTTTGGGCTGTCAGGTTCATCATATATTTGGACCTGTGCAGAAACAACTTCAATGTCCGATCTGATACCAACCAGTGCGCTTACCTGGCGGGCAAGCGACTTACGGTATCTCTCCTGGGCTTGTTCGCTTTGATCTTTGTTAAGATTCTCACCCGCCGCCGTAATTTCTCCTAAGCTGGGGAATTCCAGATTCTCCGCATCGATGGCTTGTTCGGGCAGCGACTGCTGCCAATTGCTATTGGCCAGGCTGCTAACCGCCTGAAGCACAGCCACGATAATCAGAAGGCCCATGACGAGCCTGATATATCGTCTAAGATCGCTTTGGGGGAGAAACATTTCTAGGAAAACAGCAAGCATAATTATCACGATTAAATTTTGAACAAGCAAACGGATAGATTCCATTATTTCATCCCTGGCTTAAGATTATTTTTCAGCGCAGCATAACCGTCATGTTGCCGACGCCGATAAGTATGGTAATAGAGAAAAAGAACAGCAGGCCAACGACGCCGACAGCGGCAAAAACCAGGAGCAGGCTTGAACCCATCTCATTTAGGCAGTTCACCACCTGCCCCTCCGCTACGGGTTGCACCAGCGCCCCGGCCAGCTTGTAGATGAAGGACAGGCTGATGATTTTAAGCATCGGCAGGCCCATAATCAGGAAGATTGAGATCATCCCGGCTATTCCTGCAGCATTTTTAATCAATAGCGAGGAACTTACGACGGACTCCAGGGCGTCTGAGAACATACCCCCGACAACAGGTATGAAAGCATCTATAGCAAATTTGGCCGTTCTTAAGGTTACCCCGTCGCCAACTGCTCCGGCTACGCCCTGTATGGCCAGAACTCCCAGAAAAATCGTGCTGAATATCCCCAACAGGCCCATGGCCACAGTTTTTAAAAGGCTGGCCAGCCGGGAGACTTTAAAATTAGCGGAAAGATTATCCACAATTCCCAAAACTGCGCTGAAAAAAATCAAAGGCAGCACAACATTCTTGGTCAAGGTCCCAATGACGGTCAGGCTGATTAGAATTACCGGGTGGAAAATTGCCGCTGAAGCTACTCCTCCCATAGCAACAAGCAGCGTAAGCAGAAGAGGCATAATTGCCTGCATAAAGGAAACCATCCGGTCGATCAGTTCCCTGCCTGTGTTTATAGCCAGGGCGAAGGAGCCGATTGCAATAGTTGACAGCACCAGATAAACAACAAGGTAGCTTAACTGCCCGGTAGTTCCCCTGTCGAAAGCGCTGGTCAGGTTATGCAGCACGGCGCAGATCATTGTTAAGACAATCAGCCTGCCGAGCAATGAAGTATTGGCTACGATTTCTTTAAACAGGTATTTCAACAGATTGTTGAAAACCTCAGCAGGTTTCCACGAAACATCGCCTCTGATAATTTTAAAAAACATGTCTTTAAAGCTTAAACCCGGAACAGCAGACTTTATATCCGTATCAACCCGGTCAATATATTTTTCTACCTCACGAAGGTTAAGCTCGGATTCCTGCTGATTGCTTTCAGCAATATTGGCCGGTCCTTGAAGAATGCTTCCTTCTTGACCAACTGTGGCAGTCTGGTCGAACGCATAAGCTAACGGAACGGGCAGCAGATAGAAAAAGAATAAAAGCAAGAGCGCTGAAAGCTTTGTAAAGTTCAACCGTCTTCACCTCTAAGGGACTAATTTTAATAATGCCTGTAAAACTGCCGCTACAATAGGCACGGCTAAAATGAGCACAAGTATTTTGGCGGCGAACTCTATTTTAACCGCAAGCGCTCCCTCGCCGGCGTCCCTGCAAATCTGCGAGCCAAAATCCGCTATATAGGCAATCGCGATGATCTTTAAAATGGTTGCCAGATAAACTGTGCTTAAATTTGCCCGGTTGGATAGTTCCCTGAGAACGTCAATGACGGACCCAATCTTTCCGATAACCGTCAGAAAGATGATGATTCCGGTGGCGATGCAAAAAGTTTAAAAACCGATTTTACCTGTTCGAAGAAAACTCCCAGGAGCTGAACTACCCAGAACAGGACGATGCCCAGGCCTGCAAGCGTTGCAATTAAGGCGTATTCTTCCTTGTTAGAACATTTGAGGACATACTGGGCTGCAGCGACCAAGATTCCTATGCCAACGATTTTAAAAACGATGTTGATATCAAACCCTGTCATTTAAATCCCCTCCTAATAAAAGATAAGTACTATCACCAGGCCTCCCAGGAAGCCAATGTAATTCCATAATTTAACATGCTGCAGGGCGCTGATTTCGGCCTTTTTCAGCTCTGCTTCAATTTGTTCCATGGCCAGACTGAGGTGTTTGCTCTGCCCGGAACTGTCTGAAATTCCGAGGGCTCCGCCAAGGCTGCGCAGGATGGCCATATCACAGCCAATCAGAGACGAATGGGGATAAAATTCCAAAAGCGCCTTTTCCCATGCCTCCCTTGCCGTACATCCCGACATGGATAATAATTCCTTGCGGGTTTCCTCAAATAAAGGCGCCAGCCGGTAATCCGTCCTGGACGCAACCAGGCCGAGCGCTTCGGCTAAAGGCGTAGCGGCATAGGTAATCTCTGTTTCCAGCATCTGCAGGGCTGATTTTAAAGAACGCAGTTCGACCGGTCTTAAGGAATAACTCCTGGCAACCAACATTCCGCAGATGCCGCCGGCCGAAACAATTACAAGGCAGGCAATAGTTTTAAGCATTGTTCCACCTCTTTTGCGGGCAGCGGAAGCATCGTTCTGCCGTCGATAATTTCCTCTATAGTTCCAACATTTTTTGAACGGCCCAATAAGACAAAACGTGCGATTACTTTCATATTCAGGAGATTGCGCAGGGCCGGCCTCTGGTTGAGTTCCGCAAAAGAAGCCGCGTGAACGGTTGTAAGCACTTTTACTCCGGCGTTAAAGACTCCTTCCAAAGCGGCAAAGTCCTCGTCCGTACCAATCTCATCCGTAGCAATTACACGCGGCGCCATGGAGCGCAGGAGCATGAACATTCCTTCCGCCTTGCGGCATCCGTCCAGGATATCCGTGCGGATTCCCACTTCCCGCTGGGGCACACCCTGGAAGCAGCCCGCCAGTTCGGATCGTTCATCAACCACGCCGATTACTGCTCCCCTGAAATTCAGTTCGGGGATGCCGTTGCTTAATTGCCTGATGACATCCCTTAATATGGTGGTTTTCCCGCAGCGGGGCGGGGAAAAAATAAGGGTGTTGAGGACGCTTCCGGATTTCTGATCAATTATAAAAGGAAGCAGAGGAGAGGCGGCGCCCTTGACCTCCCGGGAGATCCTTATATTAAGTCCGGAGATGTATTTGAGTGTCCTGACCCGTCCGTTTTCAAGGACTGTTTTTCCTGTTAAACCAACCCTGTGTCCACCGGGCAAAGTTATAAAACCGTTCTTCAGTTCTTCCTCAAAAGCATATAAAGAACAGCCGCTGATTAACTGGGTAACCCGCTGTATATCATCAGCCGTAACTAAATAACAATCACGGGGGGCAGCTGCGGGCTTTCCGCTATTATCAAGGAGAATATCCCCATCAGCCAAACCCAGGATTAAAGGCCTGTTCTGCCGGAGGCGTATTTCTTCAAGTTTTTCAAGAATATTCAAAGGCAGGCCGGTAATCATGCTGCGTATACTGGCCGGCAGTACCGGTATGATTTCCTGCCAGGGGGAGGGGTTTATAAAAACCCGGCAACTGTCTGAAGAGTAAAATACGCGGCTCACCTGTTTGTCCCCCCTTCTTATATTTCATAAATATGGGATCGGAGGGTATTTTAGACCTATATGTTTTTAACGCAAAAAAAAGGACCAAATCTGAATTGGTCCTTGACAGGGATTTATTTCGGTTAGCGAGTCTTTATATGAAATTTACTTGTCTGGGGGTCTTAAACATCTTAAGCCGCTTTATGCTCTTTTCAGGTACTGCCCTGTTCTTGTATCAATTTGAAGAATGTCCCCGGCATTAATGAAAAAGGGAACCTGAACAGTGTAGCCGGTTTCCAGGACAGCCGGCTTGGATCCGCCGGAAGCTGTATCGCCTTTTATGCCGGGTGTTGTTTCGACAACTTCCAGCTCGACAAAATTGGGCAAATCGATGCCGATTGAAGTACCCTGAAACATCAATACGTTTATCGTCATATTTTCCTTGATAAACTTAACTGCCTCACCCAGTTCCTCTTTGCTCAATGAAATCTGTTCAAAAGTCTCCATGTCCATAAAAAAATAATTATTATCGTCATTGTACAGATACTGAGCCGAGCGCCTTTCCACGTGTGCACGCGGTATTTTTTCCCCCGCGTTAAAAGTTCTTTCAACAGTCGATCCGGTGCGCAGGTTCTTGATCTTGCAACGAACAAAAGCTGCTCCCTTTCCGGGCTTTACATGCTGAAAGTCAATCACCTGATAAACGTCGCCGTCAATATTGATCGTCAGGCCTGTCCGAAAATCATTGGTGGAAATCAAGGTTTTCGCCTCCTTTCACTTCTGCTGCAAAATACCTGTTTGTTCTAAGAATTTTATAAGATTATTATAATGCCATCAGGTGATCCCTCGGCGCATTGGTAAGCAGCCGCGCTCCTTTTTCCTCAACCAGGACCATATCTTCAATACGCACCCCGCCCCAGCCGGGAAGATAAATCCCCGGTTCAACAGTTATTACCATGCCCGCCTGAAGTATAGTCCCGTCTTTTGCTGAAATCACAGGGTTTTCATGTACGATCAGCCCTACACCGTGCCCTGTGCTGTGACGAAAATTTTCGCCGAAATGATATTTTTCAATAATGCTGCGGGTTGCCTGATCAACATCGGAAGCCTTCACTCCCTGCCTGATTGAATTAACACCCGCATCATGGGCCTCAAGAACGGTTTGGTAAATACGTTCCTGCATTTCCGTGGGAGCACCCAGGCAAACAGTTCTGGTAATATCTGAACAATAATCATTGAACTCGCATCCAAAATCCATTGTTACAAGATCACCGGCTTGCAATTGTTTGTTCGAGGCCACTCCATGAGGCATTGCCCCGCGTACCCCGGAGGCAACTATTATATCAAAGGAGCTCTTTTTTGCACCCCCTTTGCGCATAAAATACTCCATTTCCAGAGATATTTCAATCTCTGTGCAGCCTGGTTTAAGATAATTAAGAATATGTGTAAAAGCCTCATCGGCCAGTCTGGCGGAATCAATAATCTGCGTGATCTCATCCTGGCCTTTGATCATCCTTAAATCTTCAACCATACCGGCGGCGGGGACTAAGACACCGTCAGGGATCTTTTCGCTTAACTCGAGGAACTGCTTATGTGTCAGAAAATCCTCTTCGTAACCAAGACGCGATATTTTCCAGTCCTGCAAACAAGTTTTTATCAGATCAAAAGTGGAAGTTTTTATTTCAATAACTTGCCACTGCCTGCACTCCTGCCGCGCCTGTTCTATGTAGCGGAAATCGGTCAGCAGAAAAAGCTGTTCCCGGGTAACCACCAGGGAGCCGGCGGTTCCGGAAAAGCCGCTCAGGTATTTCCGGTTTTCTGGCTTCGTTACAAGCAGGCCGTCAATTGCCTTCATGTGCAGCTTGTCTCTTAAAAGACCAGCTCTTCTTTTCATCTTTCCTCTTTCTTAACAAGGCTTACCGCAGCCCTTAAACCCAGCAGGTAGCTTTCCGCTCCGAATCCGCTGATCTGTCCTGCGGCTGCAGGGGAAATTACGGATTGACGGCGAAACTGTTCGCGGGCATAAATGTTAGACAGGTGAACCTCGACTACCGGAATTGATATTGCCGCTGCGGCGTCTGCCAAAGCGTAGCTGTAATGCGTAAAGGCGCCGGGGTTAAAAACTACTGCGTCTGTTTCGGGCGCGGCATTGTGAAGCCAGTTGATCAGCTCGCTTTCGGAATTTGACTGGCGGCATTCCAGTTCAACATTTAATTCAGCCGCCAGCCGCTGCAGGAGCGAGTTAATTGATTCCAGGGATAAAGACCCGTAAATCCCCGGTTCACGCTTTCCAAGCAGGTTAAGGTTTGGCCCGTGAAGGACTAGAATTCTCAAGAAAATAACTTCCCTTCCTCTAATGTCTAATGTCCGCTGACGATCATCCGGGCTATTCGCAATGTGGGTGAACCCTGACTGCCAAAAAAGATCAGGTCGCTGCCTATTCCATCAACCTGCTGAAGGACTTCCTGAATATTTCCGGCAATGGCAATTCCCCTGACAGGTTTGGTCAGCTGCCCGTTTTCAATTAAAATCCCGGCTGCTCCAACCGAAAAGTCGCCTGAAATAGGGTTCGCCGTATGCATACCGATAACTTCAGTTATATAAATACCGTTCCCGGTAGAATTAATCAGTTCATCCGGGGCATAAACGCCGGGCTGGATGTAGAAGTTTGTAGTTCCGACATCCGGTGCGCTTTTATATGAAGACCGCATGCAATTTCCGGTAGAGGCGCCGTTTTCTTTGGCGGCTGTATAAGTGTTGTGCAGATACCCTTTGAGAACTCCCCCTTCTATCAACGTCTTCCTGGACATCTGTACTCCTTCACCGTCAAAGGGAGCGGAAGCGATGCCGCCCGGCATAATTCCGTCGTCAATAATATTTAACGTCAGCGCTGCAACAGGCTGGTTAACCTTTCCAATGAAAAAGGAACGTCCTTTTTGGACCGCTTCGGCGGTAAGCGCAGGACCGAGCAAATCCAGAAATCCGGCTGCTACATAGGGATCAAACAATACGGCGGTTTCCCGTGTTGAAACTGGTTTTGCGCCCAACATCCGGACGGCGCGAAAAGCCGCCTCACGGCCGATTTTTTCTGCGTTGAGATCATCAAACCGCAGGCGGTAATCCATAGCAAAACCTGTTTGTTGATCTTCCCCTTCTCCGGCTACCAGGGAGAGGTTAACTCCGCAGTATGTCGCACGGTAAGAATTTTTTATTCCTTTGCTGTTGACGAGTATTACGCAGGCATCTATGTCCTGGTAGTTCGAACTTTCGATTATCTTTATCCGTGGATCAAAAGCACGCGCTGCCTCCTCCATCGCCTTGGCAAGGTCGATTTTTGTCTCGACAGGAGTTTTGATGACAGCAGAATCATACAGGTCCAGCTCGGGGTACAGGGGAGAAGGGGATGGAAATATCCGGTATGGATCAGCGGCCGTTTCACGGGCATTTGCTATTGCCTGATCAGCGATATTTTTCAGAGAAGCCTTTTCCAAATCGGAAGTATAGGCGAACCCGACCTTTCCATTTTTTACGACGCGCAGACCCAAGCCCTGAACACTACTTTTTCGCTCCTTTCCTCAAAGTAGTATTATTCAATAAAATCAGTCGTATTCCTTTTTTGGCCGGAGAAAACTGCGGTATTTTTCCAGTTGGATGTTTTTCCTCCTAATGAGTGTAAATATTGGTGGTCAAAGCAAAAATATTTCTAAGAGAAGCAGGCGATAATTCCTCAACTCGCGCCTCTATAACCGAGGAAGGATCAAGCATAGCAAGAATAGCCACACGCTCGCCGGAATCCTGTTTGGTATAAAAACCGAGAATACAAAACTGCATGTCGGAACCGAAAACCCTCCGTGTTACTATGTCACCGATCCTCATTTTATGAAAACCTCCCTGAATTTCTTTGCAGAAATTGTGTTTAAAAAGTCAGTCCTTCTAGATAAAAAATATGCTCCAATTAAAAATGTGTGTATCTTTGACAAGAATATCTTGCTGCATATTTAAGGAAGAAAATAAACAAAATAAAAAAGTCAGGTAGTTGATCTTCTAATGCAAGTTAAATTTCAAGTTTACGAGGAGAAAAGAATATGGATAATGAGGATATCAAACAAGTAATGTCAGAATGGGGAAGCTGGAAGAACTTTTTAGGCCAGGCAGTAGAGTTTGCCGATGAATTGGGGATTGGCAGGGAGCGTATTTTTTCTTTAGCCCAGCAGGCGGGAGATATACTTGCTGATAATGTTGATCCCAGCAATCCTGAACAAAAGACCGTTAAAGAACTCTGGTCAGTCGCCGATAAAGGGGAAAAGCAAGTTCTGGCTTCCCTGATGGTCAGACTGGTGTCGAAAAAGTAGGCCGCCCGAGCACAAGGGTTTAAAGGGCGTTGTTGTTCACAGGTGAGCGATTTAGTTTTAGATGCGTCTAATCTGGCCGTTTGCAGAAACCTGTGTTCCTCCGACAATAAGTTCACGGATTAAGAGTGTCGGCTGAGCATCGCTGACCGGCACTCCCTGGCCATCTTTTCCACAGGTACCGATCGTAAAACCTAAATCACGGCCGACCATTTCCACTATTTTGAGCACTTCAGGGCCGTTGCCGGTAAGGGTTGCCCCTCTTACCATAGGACCGACCTGGCCGTCAACGATCAGGTAACCTTCTGCAACATCAAAAACAAAATCGCCTGTTGTTGTGTTTACCTGGCCTCCGCCCATTTTTTTGACCAGCAGGCCGTTTTTGATCTGGCTGATAATCTTTTCTGGATCAGCTTTGCCCGGCGCGATAAAAGTGTTGCCCATCCGGGGGATCGGTTTATGCTGGTACGACTCCCGCCTCCCATGGCCGTTGGATCTCTTACCATCCCTGCCCGCCGTCATCCTGTCGTAGAGATACTCTTTGAGAATCCCGTCCTCAATCAGGACTACCTTGCGGGAAGGCGTTCCTTCGTCATCGAAACGGTATGAGCCATAACGGTCAGCCAAAGTTGCATCATCAATAATAGTTGCCTCTTTGGAAGCTACCTGCTCACCCATCTTCCCGGCATATACCGAGAGTTTCTTCTGGACAAGATCTGCTTCAAGCCCATGACCGCAGGCTTCATGTACCATAGTGCCTCCGGCTTCTCCCGACATTACCACGGGAAACTTTCCTGCCGGCGCCGGTTTGGCGTGCAGCATTTGAATCGCCCTTTCGCCAGCCTTCCTGCCCAGTTCCTCCGGGGGGAAACGCTTTAGAAGATCAAAGCCCGCTAAACTTCCTGCCGCTTCATAGCCTGTTTGGATAACCGCACCGTCTCCGGCGACGGCATGGACCAGAAATCTTGTGCGGATGCGTTCATCTTCAACATATTCACCTGCGCTGTTGGCAATTGTTACCTGCTGGATAACATCACCATAACCGACCATCACTTGCTTGATCAGTTCGCTGTTCACCTGGCGCGTCGCTTTATCCGCCGATTCAACCATTTCCGCTTTGCGGGATGTTTCCACTTTGTCAGGGCGTTCCGGGAAAGAGAAGTCCACTGCAGGTTTAACCTTGCGCAGGTCAAAATTATATTCTTTCCGGTCGGCTGTCTTGACCGTACGGCCGACTGTACTGGCAATTTCCAGCAGGCTTTCCTTGCTAAGGTCATTTGTATAGGCATAGGCGGTCATATCACCGGCCAGGACCCGTAGTCCTGCGCCGGCGTCTATACCGGAATGGACCCGTTCTATTTTCCCTCCCTCGGCCGAGATTCCGGTAGTGATTTTCTTTTCCACAAAAATATCAGCAAAATCCCCCCCGTTGGCCAGGGCGAGATCAAGGACTGTTTTTAAAGTTTTCTTGTCGATCATTTTTTCACCTCTTCTATGTATATATTTACCTTAAAGCTATTGTATTATTGATCAATTTATTCTCTTAAAACGTCTTTTAACCGAGCACTGTTCCGGTCCTGACCGGGCGACCGCGCAGGAAATCAACTGCCGGAAGGCGTTTGCCGCCCTGCAGCTGCAGTTCTTTAACATCCACCAGGCCGTGGTTGGCCTGGACCACAAGGCCTTCGGGGCCGGAAACAACCACCTGCCCCGGTATTGTACCTTCCTTCGAACTTTCATTCTCGACGGCTTCTACCCGCCAGATCTTGAGGAGTTTTTCATCAAGGGAAGTTTTAGCGCCGGGCCAGGGATCCATTCCCCGCACATGATTAAAAATTGTGGTGGCGGGGGCGTTCCAGTCAAGGACCTCATCTTCAGAGGAGATCATGCGTGCATAGGTGGCTTTTGAATGATCCTGGGGTACAGGTATTAAATCACCGGTTTCCATCAGTTGCAGGGTTTTAACAAGAAGCTGTGCTCCCAGTGAGGCCAGGCGGTCGTGCAGAGTCCCAACAGTATCCTCCTTGTGGATCGGGACTGCTTCCTGAAGCAAAATATCGCCGCTGTCCAGGCTTTCGTTGATGAGCATGGTTGTAATTCCGGTTATTTTTTCGCCATTCATAATCGCCCGGTGAATCGGGGCGGCGCCCCGGTACTGCGGCAGCAAAGAGGCATGGACGTTGATGCATCCCATCAGAGGCAGATCAAGGATGATCTTGGGCAGGATCCTGCCAAAAGCTACGACAACAATTACTTCAGGGGATAGTTCCTCCATCAGTCTGATGAACTCAGAGTCCTTTATGTTTAAAGGCTGGTAAATATCCAGCCCATTAAGAACAGCCTCTTCTTTGACTGCACTGGGGATGTATTTTTGCCCTCTTCCCTTTGGACGGTCAGGCTGTGTAACAACACCGGCTACCTGTAATCTTTCTTTTAAGAGGGCTTTCAAACAGGGTACGGCGAATACGGGCGTGCCCATAAAGACGACGCGCATCTTAATATCTTCCTTTACTCGACTACTTTTCGCAGATTTGTTGCCTTGTCGGTAAAAATAATTCCTTCAAGGTGATCGATTTCATGCTGCAGCGCCCTGGCCTGATAACCCTTGGCCTCTATTTTAATTTCCTCACCAAGGCGGTTAAGCCCCTTAACCAGCACCCAGATTGCCCTGACAACATCCCCAGCCATTCCCGGCAGGCTCAAACAGCCTTCTTCAGAATTTTCGCTTCCGGACTGTTCGCAAATTTCCGGGTTGATTAGCTCAATGAGTTTTTCGCCGGTATCAACTACGATTGCCCGTTTGGACACACCTATCTGCGGAGCGGCGAGACCGACGCCCTTATAGCTGTACATGGTATCGCGCAGGTCATCAAGCAGTTTGTTTATGCTTGGTGTTATAGTTGTAATTTCCTTCGCCTTTTCCCTTAAGATCCCGTTGTCTTCACCATATTTGATGATCTGATATACTGCCAAGAACTGCTTTCTCCTTTCACTTAAAACATATTCTGAGGTTCTATGTCAACAATGATTCTAACTTTAGCAGACGGATAACGGCGATCGAATTCATTAAGGCAGGCCTTTGAGATATCCTGAAGCTGTTTAACATACAATGCTTTAAAAATCAGGTGCCAGCGGTAGCGGTTTTTTATCCTGCTTACCGGGGCGGGTACGGTGTTAAACACTTGTACCTGATTATTAAGTCCCTCACTGTTAACAATTTCACTCATTATATTATACAAAGAATTGGCCGCATTTTCTACTTCCATCTGGACTATTCCCGTAACAACGAATCTGCAAAGGGATGAAAAAGGCGGGTAATTTAAAACTTCCCGGTTTTTTAGTTCCTGTTCAAAAAAAGCCGGGTAATCGTGTTCCCTGGCTGAGGTAATTGCAAAGTGTTCAGGTGAATGGGTCTGAATCATCACTTCACCTCCGAGATCGCTCCGGCCTGCACGCCCAGCCACCTGGGTAAGGAGTTGAAAAGTTCTCTCAGCAGCCCGGAAGTCCGGCATGTAAAGTGTCAGATCGGCGTTTACCACTCCTACCAGGGTGACTGCGGGGATGTCCAGCCCCTTGGCAATCATCTGGGTGCCGATCATGATATCTGCTTTTCCCTGACAAAAAGTATCCAGTATTTTTTGGTGGGATCCCTTGCGCGACGTGGTGTCGCTGTCCATCCGCAGGATCCTGGCGTCAGGAAACAGGCGTTTGATTTCAAGTTCAATTTTCTGGGTTCCCGTCCCGGAATAGCTTATATAACTGCTCCTGCAGGACGGGCAATACCTTGGAGCGCCGGCAGTATAATTGCAGTAATGGCAGACAAGGCGTCCGTTAATGTGGTAGGTCAGTGATATGTCGCAATGGGGGCATTTCATGACCTGGCCGCACTCCCTGCAGGATATGAATGTTGAGAACCCCCTCCTGTTTAGAAACAAGATAGTCTGCTCGTTTTTTTTCAAACGATCCTTAATTGATGAAAGAAGGACCCGGCTGAACAGCTCCTGGTTGCCCTTTTTTGTTTCCTCCCTCATGTCAACAACCTGGATTTGGGGAAGGGATCTCTTTTCTACCCGCTCGCTGATTGTAAGCAGATGGTAAGTTCCGGCGGAGGAAGCGCTAAAAAATGATTCCACTGATGGTGTTGCGCTTCCGAGAACGACGACTGACTGCTTGTTTTTTGCAATCTCAAGCGCTACCGTACGCGCATGGTAACGCGGACTTTCTTCCTGTTTATAGGATGGTTCGTGTTCTTCGTCAATAACGATTAGCCCAAGGTTTTGAGCAGGCGCAAACAGAGCCGAGCGTGTTCCCAGGACCACATTTGCGCTGCCTTCCCTGATCCGCAGCCATTCATCACGCCGTTCTCCGTCAGAAAGGCGGCTGTGCAGGATTGCAACTTCTTCCCCGAATCTGGAGCGAAAAGTATGCAGCATCTGCGGCGTAAGCGCAATTTCCGGCACCAGGATTAAAGCCTGCCTTCCCATTCCAAGGGCAGCGGCCACGCTGTGGCAGTATACCTCGGTTTTCCCGCTTCCTGTAATCCCGTTAAGCAAGAAGACTTCATGCTCTTTTTTCTTCAGCCGGTCGAAGATCGGATCAAAAGCTGTCTTCTGCTGGGCGGTTAAATCAAAAGGCCGGGATGGTATAAGATTGTTTAACTGGGCAGGGCTTTGGCTAGCTCGTTTTTTGGCGGTTAACAGGCCCTTGGACGTTAAAGCGTCAACTGCCGATACGGATACTTTTGCTGTCGCAGCCAACTCAAGACGTGTTAAGCCGGGTTGGTCTAAAGCGGTTTCCCAGGCGGTTTTTTGAGAGGGCGCGCGCTTAAAAACAGGCTCTGCTCCGGAATTTAAAGGCCAGAGGCCCGGCGCCTGCCGTGGGGGATGGGCAAGCCGGGGCCAAATAATTGTTTGCAGTGCACTGACAGTGGGACATAGATAGTACGAGGACATCCATAAGGCAAGGTTTAACTGTTCGTCAGTAAAAACAGGTCCCCTCTCTATGACAGCGGAAAGATCTTTAATACCCGCAGGTTCAGGGGCGCCGGGATTGCTCAGGCGGATAACATAGCCTTCAATTTTTTGCCTGCCGAAGCTGATCTGCACAAGACTGCCCGTAATTACACGCCCTTCAAGTTCGGACGGAATCCGGTAGGAAAAAGTTCGATCAAGCCGGCGTGTCGACAGGTTAACTAAAACTTCGGCATACATATCTCGCTCCTGCCAAAAAGGTAATTCTTATGTTCCCAATAGCCTTTATTGCTGTTCGTGGCATTGGCGGTGCAGCAACAGTGCGGCGTCAAGGATCCGGCCGGCTACATCGAGCTTGTCCATTAAAGGAAGGTCGGTTATTTCCCCGTCGCGGTAGATTAATTTAACAATGTTGGTGTCCGTGTCAAAGCCGGCTCCTGGAACGGTAATATCGTTTGTAACGATCAGATCAAGGTTTTTCTGCTCAATTTTTTGCCGCGCCGACTCGAGCAAGTTTTCAGTTTCTGCGGCAAAACCGACGAGCACCTGATTGGGCTTCTTTATTTTTCCAATCTCCATCAGAATGTCAGTGTTCTTTTCCAGTTCAATAGTAAGATTATTATTACTGTCTTTTTTGATCTTGCTTTTCGATGGCTTTGCAGGCCTGAAATCGGCAACTGCGGCTGCTTTAATCACTATGTCGTATTTTGGAAAAATATCCATTACGGCGCGCTGCATTTCTGCTGCAGTTACAACCGGAATATAGTTTATTCCGGGCGGGGGACTTAAGTTTGCCGGCGCTGAAACCAATGTAACATCTGCGCCTCTTATCGCCGCGGAGCGGGCAAGGGCAAATCCCATTTTCCCTGAACTCCTGTTTGAGATAAACCTTACAGGATCAAGCGGTTCTCTTGTTCCCCCGGCGGTAATCAGGACAGATATCCCCTTAAAATCCCCTGCCGGTAAAATGAGCTGAATAATCTGCTGACAGATCATCTCCGGCTCGGGGAATCTCCCTTGGCCATGTTCACCGCAGGCCAGGTACCCTGTTCCTGCTTCCATAATCAGATAATTCAACTCTTTTAACCGGGCCAGATTGGCTTGTGTGGCCGGATTATTGTACATATGAACGTTCATGGCGGGACAGATCAAAACAGGGCAGGTAGCTGCCATTACTATAGTCGTGAGAAGGTCGTCTGCAATTCCGTGGGCTATTTTCCCCAGAATATTGGCTGTCGCGGGGGCTATGACAACTAAGTCCGCCTTTTGAGCCAATGCAATGTGGGGTATCTGAAAATTAGACGAACCCCCGAAAGAACCGGTATGGACATGGTTTTTTGTAAGCGCCTGAAAAGTCAGGGGAGTTACGAATTTTTGGCCTGCGTCTGTCATTACCACATGTACGTCAAACCCTGTTTTGGTTAATAAGCTAGCCAGGCTTGCCGCCTTAAAGGCAGCGATACTGCCTGTAACACCGAGAGTGACAAACTTATCCGCCAGCATCTTGTTACTTCCTCCCCTGCCTTGTATGCTTAAATTTAACCCTGTCATTGGCTATATCCTGTAAAGCAATAGTAACAGGTTTATTGCCGTTGCTGGTAACCTTACTGCCTTCTTCAGCTTCTGTAATAAAACGCGCTCTTTTTGCGGTAATGACCACAAGAGCATAACGGTTATCAACTTTACGCATCAAAACATCTAGGGATGGTTTATTCATCCTTTTCCCCCCAGGTAAATATTTTGTGCTCTTATTTCAACCGCCAGGTACGGCATTTCTCAGCCACCATGATCGATTGGATTCTTGAAACAACTTCGTCAACCCAGTCGTTAACTACCGCGTAATCATAAAGCATAAGGTATTCAAACTCTTCTTTCGCCCAACTCAAACGCTTTTTTACATCCGCTTCAGATTCACTTGCTCTTTTCGTTAAGCGGGATTCAAGTTCATTCTGACTTGGCGGAAGGAGAAAAATTAAAACCGCTTGAGGAAATTTTTGCTTGACCTGTATGCCTCCCTGAACGTCTATTTCAAGAAGCACATCTTTTCCGCCGGACAGGGCGCGTTCTACCGGCAACCGTAGTGTGCCATAGAAACTGCCGTAAATTTGAGCCCATTCCAGAAATTCCTGACGGTCTACTTTTCTGTGGAATTCATCTGTTGAAAGAAAATAATAACTACTCCCGTTCACTTCACCCTTTCTGGGAAGACGGGTAGTAGCAGATATGGAGCAAACCAAGTTTCTTGTTTTTTCCTGCAGAGCCTTTGCCACAGTACTCTTTCCTACTCCGGAAGGCCCGGACAGTACAGTTAAAATACCCTGTCCTATCATATCAAACTAATTTATTTTTCCTGTTCTTCAGCTGACGCAGGATGTGCCTCTCTGCTGCCAAGGCGGTTTGCCACGGTCTCGGGTTGGACGGCTGATAAAATCACATGGTCGCTGTCTGTTATGATCACAGCCCTTGTACGGCGGCCATAAGTAGCGTCCACCAGCATACCGCGATCACGGGCTTCGTTGATTATCCTTTTAATAGGAGCGGATTCAGGCCCGACAATTGCTATGATCCGGTTGGCCGAAACAATATTTCCAAACCCTATGTTGATCAATTTTATATCCATGTTCCCTCCCTTGTTCTTAAAATGTGAAATACTTAGCTACTCCACATTTTGAACTTGCTCACGAATTTTCTCAAGCTCGCTCTTAACCTCGACAGCAGTTTGACTGATCAATAAGTCATTGGCTTTGGAAGCAATCGTATTTATCTCACGGTTGATTTCCTGGATCAGGAAATCAAGCTTGCGCCCTACGGGTTCTTCCGCATCCAAAGATGAGATTAATTGTGAAAGGTGGCTTTGAATGCGGACATTCTCTTCGGTGATATTGGAACGCTCCGCAAAAAAAGCTATTTCGGTAACCATTCTTCCGGGGTCAACTTTGCTTTCAGGCAATAACTCCTGCAGACGTTGAGTAAGGCGCGCCCTGTATTCTTGTGTAACCAGCGGCGCCCTTGTTTCTATTTCGGTATTTAGATGCTTAATCCTTTCTGTGCGGCAGCGGATGTCTTCCTGAAGCCTTTTTCCCTCTTTGTCGCGCATTTCCAATAAGGATCTAACTGCTTCCCCAAGTACCTGGTGGACGACAGGCCAAAAATTCTCAATATCCTCATCAGGTTCTTCCAAAGTCAGCAGGCCGGGAAGGGATAAAATGTGCTCAGGACCGACTTCCCCGGAAATATTTAACTCGCTGAATACTTCTTTTATTGCCTTATAATACGATGCAGCAAGGTTTTTGTCAACTTTCACCTTTATTATTTTGCTGGCTGATTCTTCTACTGTAAAATAGCAATCGACGCGCCCCCGGGAAATTTTTGACTGAACATATTGGCGGACCCTGTCCTCAAGTTGATTCATGCTTTTGGGCAGGCGTACGACCACCTCACTGAAACGGTGATTTACCGCCTTTAACTCTATGGTTAGTTTTTTCCCTAATGCTGTTGCTTCTCCCCGGCCATAGCCGGTCATGCTTCTGAGCAAGAAATTTCCTCCGTTACGTTATTATTAAATATCAATTTCTTTAAAAATATTTTCCATACGTTTAAGACCCTCTACAATATTTTCCATAGAAGTGGCGTAAGAAAGCCGGAAGCAACTGTCGTCACCAAAGGCAACTCCCGGAACCACGGCTACCTTTGCCTCTTCTAAAAGGATGCCGGCTAAATCAGATGAGCTATTTAATTGCCTTCCTTTGCAGGAGCATCCCAAATAGTTTTTAACGCAGGGAAACAGGTAGAAGGCGCCCTCAGAGAGGTGGCAGGCAACGCCTTTTATTGCCGTCAGCCTCTCATACATATAATTCCTCCTCTTTTCAAATTCAATCACCATTTTTTTCAATGGTTCCTGAGTTCCGGTCAAGGCGCTTACACTTGCCGCCTGGGCAATAGATGTAGGATTCGAAGTCGAATGGCTCTGCAGGTCGGACATGGCCTTTGCAACGGGCAAACAGGAGGCTGAATAACCAATACGCCAGCCGGTCATCGAGTATGCTTTCGAGACACCATTGATTAAAACCGTTTTCTCCTTTAAGGCAGGGTCGAGGGAAGCAATGCTGATGTGTTCGCTGCCGCTGTATATAAGCTTTTCATAGATTTCGTCCGAAATAATTGTTATATCCTTGTCAATTAAAAATTCACCCAGCGCAATCAGCTCGCTCCTGCTGTATACCGTACCGGTTGGGTTGCAGGGGGAATTTAAAATGAGCATCGCAGACCGTTCGCTGAGTACGGATTTCAATTCATCCACAGTCAATTTATAGCCGTTTTCAGCTTTTGTTTTTACTATTATGGGTGTAGCTCCGGCCAACTTAATTTGCTCAAAGTAACTAACCCAGTATGGCGCCGGGACGATAACCTCCCTGCCCGCTTCGCAGAGGACCTGGATTGCGTTATACAGGCAGTGTTTGCCCCCGGCTGAGACAACAATTTGATCTGTCTGGTAATCCAAACCGTTATCTCTTTTGAATTTTTCAACAATTGCCAGCTTTAAGGCCGGGATTCCCGATACCGGTGTGTATTTGGTCATTCCTTTTTGGAGAGCTTCAATAGCGGCCTGTTTAATATGCTCCGGGGTATCAAAGTCCGGTTCACCCGTGCCAAAATTTATAACATTCTCGCCGGATGCAATTAGTTTCTTTGCCTGGGCGTCGATGGCCAGTGTGGGCGATGGGCTGAGCTCTAATGCTCGCGTTGAGAGTTTCATTGTAACCTCCTAAATTTCTGTAAATTTCTGGGGTCAGGCTTGACTTATTATAAAAATTGACTTATTAGAGAAGCCATTTAACTCCATGCATTTTTTTTGTCTGAAATATTTGATGATAAAAAATCTTAGGCTGTCGTTATTACGGTTCACTTGCTCTTTAAACAAAATTATGCTTAAGGCATTGACCTCCCTCTGTGAATTATCATCCTCCTGCTGCCGCTGCTTCAGCTGCATGGGGTCTATCCCTATGTCAAAAGTTGACCTCGCCGATATTTTGTCTGATCCTTTCCATCGCTTCTTTCAAGCGTCCGGTATCAACAGTTATCGAGATGCGGCAATAACCGGCCCCGTTAGCGCCGTATCCTGTTCCCGGAGTAATTACCACACCCGCCTTTTCAAGGATAAGCTCGGCGAAGGACTCGGATGTATGCCCCGCCGGTACGGGGATCCAGAGGTAAAAAGCTGCTCTGGGCTTTTCGAGCCGCCACCCGAGTGAATTAAGACAGTCAACAATAATATCCCTGCGCTCGCTGTAGATCCTGTTCACTCTTTCCAAATCTTCATAGGTTCCGTTCAGCCCTGCGACAGCAGCTTTCTGGATCGCCTGGAACTGTCCCGAGTCTATATTTGATTTAAGACGCCCGAGAGCGTTTATAACGTCAAAGTTGCCTGCCGCCCACCCGATGCGCCAGCCGGTCATGTTATAGGTTTTGGACATGGAGTGGAATTCAATGCCGGCCTCCTTGCCGCCCTTAACCTGCAGGAAAGAGGGATGCCGGTAGCCGTCGTAGGCTATCTCAGTGTAAGGCGTATCATGGCAGAGAAGCACCCCGAACTCGTTGGAAAAAGCAATAGCCTCCCGGAAAAAGTTTTCGTCCGCAACTGCCCCGGTGGGGTTATTGGGATAATTAAGGAACATCATCTTGGCTTTTCTGGCCACTTCGGTTGGGATTTCCGAGAAGTCGGGCAGGAACTTATTTTTTTCCTTGAGCGGCATATGATACGGCTGGGCGCCCGCCAGTATGGAACCTATGGCATAGACCGGGTAACCGGGATCGGGAACCAGCGATATATCCCCAGGATCGAGATAACACCAGCAGATATGGGCGATTCCTTCCTTTGATCCGATCAGGTTGACTATTTCGTTTTTTGGATCCAGGTCGACATTAAACCGCCGTTTGTACCATCCGGCCACAGCCTGTCTGAATTCAAGCATGCCGGCAGAAGAAGGGTACTGGTGATTGACAGGATTTCTCGCTTCCTTAATCAGTTCCTCAATTATGTGCTCCGGTGTGGGCATGTCCGGATCACCTATGCCAAGGCTTATTACATCCACGCCCTGAGCTTTCTTGTGATCAATTAACTGCTCGATACGGGCAAAAAGGTAAGGGGGCAATTTTTGCAGCCGCTGTGCCTCGATGAAGTTCATGAATAAACCTCCCGGATTAAAATACGCACTACTCTACTCTGAAAATTACTTGAAGTCAACTTGCATCAGGGAGGTCAACTGTCTACGTGCTCATGTTCGCAAGCCAAAATCGCACTTAAGACATTGCCATCCCTTGTTTATTGATGACTTTTAATCCTCCTGCTGATGCCGTTTTAACAGCATAGAGTTTTATACAGGAAACTCGCCGCAAAAGACTTCTTCGGCGGGGCCTGTCATGTAAACATGGTTATTGCCTGCCCAATCTATCAAAAGGTCGCCCAGGGCAAGATGGACAGCCGCCTTTCTATTCGTCAGGCCGTTTAAGACACATCCTACCAGTGTGGCGCATGTTCCCGTGCCGCAGGCCAGGGTTGCCCCTGCTCCCCGCTCCCAGACACGCATTTTTATTTCAGTGCGGTTGAGGACCTGGATAAATTCAACATTGGTCCGTTCAGGAAAAGAGGGATGATTTTCGATTTGCGGGCCCCACTGTGCTAAAGGAAAAGTATCCGGATCATCTACAAAGATCAGACAATGCGGGTTTCCCATTGAAACTGCTGTAACTTGCCAAATATGATCACCAATTGCCAGGGGTTCGTTTATTACCTGCCCTGGCGGGCCGATCATAGGGATCTCTTTTCTTTCCAGCCGCGGTTCACCCATATCTACTTTTACGGCTGCCAACTTTCCGTCTTGAAGAATAATTTCCGGCGCGATAATGCCGGCAAGTGTTTCTATCCTGATTTTTTTATGTGGAACAATTTTATGTTCGAACAGGTATCTGGCAACACAGCGGATGGCGTTGCCGCATATCTGGGGTTCGCTGCCGTCCGGATTAAAAATGCGCATTCTTGCGTCCGCCTGTTCGTCAGGTAGAATTAAAACCAGACCGTCTGCGCCGATACCCAGCCGGCGGTGGCACGCTTTTCTGGCCAGACTGCTCAAATCCGTATGCAGATAGTCTTTGTTTTTCAGTAGATCGATCATCACGAAATCGTTGCCCAGTCCCTGGACCTTCCTAAACTGCATAGCCCGCCTTCTTTTTGTAAAATAATTAGCTTTAATTCTCCCGGTTTTTTAATATCTCCTGCAAAAAGCGCAAAAGAATATTGTATTCTTAAATAAACAAAGGTTTGATATAGTCCAGGACTTCCTGGACCTTTTGCCTGGCTTCGGGAGCCTTTTGATCAATTAAGCGACGGGCCTCGTCTACTTTTGCCGAAAGGCTTTGATTCAGAAGTCCGCTGATGCTCATGTAAGCTGACAGGCGTCTGTCCAGCCATACTTTCAGGCGTTCATGTTCAGGTTTCTGGAGGTGATTGTTAATCATTTTCAGTATGACCTCTTTGTCCTGGGGAAGCTGACCTTCGATTTCCCAGAGCAGGTTGACCATCTGGTCGCTGATCAGGTAAGAGTTACAGTTTAGATTCTCTACAAAAAGGCCTATTTCAGCGATAACCTCATCCTCATTAAGGGTTGAGAACTGCCCGGCTAAAACCTTGTCATACACAGGGCTGTTTCGACGCGGAGTAAAGCTCCTCAGCCTGATAAAATCGGCGCCGACTTCATTTAATACTCTTGCCGATTCAACAGCATGGCGCTCCGACCATTTTCTTCCCCCAAGGCCCGGCATAATATATTCGCTTAAGGTAATTCCCGCGGCTTTTGTTTTTTTGCCTGCTATGATCTGTTCCTCAGCCGTGACGCCTTTCTTTACGTCTTCAAGGACCTCGTCAAGTCCGGATTCCATGCCGATATGGAGGCGGCTAAGCCCCGCTTCTTTCAACTGCCTCATTTGTTCATCCGTCTTGCGGGCGATAGTTTTTGACCTTGCGTAAGATGTTATCCTTTCAATACCCGGGAATTTCTCCCTGAGGTAAACAAGTATTTCAAGCAGATCGGGTGTGCGCATCTGCGGCGTGTTTGCATCTTGAAGAAAAACGGTAGCTCCGCCGGAATAAAGCCAGTTAGCGACGCTGAACAGGCAGTTGAGCCTCTGGTTAACCAGTTCCTCATCATCTATTCCGTATAATTCCGGGTTGCTCTTAATCATTGCCGTGATAACTTCATTAGTTACATTGCCGCCCATACCTATTTGCCAGGAAGCTGACTTTATTTCTTCAGCAAGCGCTTTGACTGTATCAATATCTGCTTTGACTTCCTCTACGGTACGTGCGCTGTATTTTTGTTTTTTATAAGTACGGCAGAACTCGCAGAGGTTCCAGGGACAATTTCTAGTTACCCTGAGCAAAAGAGAATGGTCTCTCCCTTCGCTGGGGGGCCTGATCGGTCCGATTTCAAACCAGCCTTTTCCGGCCTTATCCAAATCTATCTTGTAGAAAGAGCCAATTTTACCACCCTTATACATTATTATCGCCCCTATTTTTATTGATAATATCCCAATTTAGTATAGCATAAACGGTATCCCGCCAACAACCATCTCTTATTGACAGCTGTAATGAAAACTGCCTCCGCTTGCAGACGAAGAGTTGATATTGTCGCCTGTAAACTGGTATTCTGCCATGGCCTTAATTGTACTACTCACCTGGTAGCGACCGTCGGTGGCTTTGGAATCAGAAACCGTATTCCAGTCACTGGAATATTTAATCGTCAGAGAGGTATTCTCGGTCGGCGAGTTAAGGAATTTCATGGTGCGGTCCATCACATTGGACCGTTCGTTAGCTCCGTTTATACCCTCAAAGCCAAAAGAGAAGTACATCAACCTGTGCAGCGGGCCGTCCACCGCAAGCGCGCCGGACCCTCCAGTTGAATAATTGGCTACGCTTACCGCCTGGCTGTTGGCAGGGGCCACCACATCCGGCCAAGATTGATTGTTAGCTCCATCTCCGCTTAAACTGATGTCCAGATTAACTCCATCGTAGATTCCCAGAGGCCAGTTGCCGGACGATATGCCCTGGACCAGCCAGCTTCCCACATCGTTAAAAAAACTGGCATGTAGATATTTGCTGTAAAACTCAGGATAATTATAGTAGCTTAAACTTCCTATGCCCTGACCGCTGACGAACATCTTGCGTCCCGAATCCAGATAATCCCTAAGGAGTCGCGAGAAAATAACTTTTTTCAACTATGTGGCCGGATGACATAATTCCAATCACCATGGAAGTCCGAGTGCTCCAGTTGGACAGCAGCCAGTTCGGTGTCTGATACCTTAATGCCGGCCGGGTACGGATTGGTGTCAAGTTGGCCCTGAACCTTCAGGCCCGCAGCAGTAGTTGTGTTGGCGATGAGGTTGACGATGACCTCGTGGCTCTCCAGCGGTCGGCCACGCCAGTTCTGCGTGATGTGATTGCCAATTTAGGGGATAAGGATGATACCAGCTTGTTAGCGTGTTCTACATCAATTATAACCGCATTAGGAGCAAACTCTTTCTTTTTATCAGCACCCTCCTCAACCAAAAGCGGGGTCGGAGAAAAGAACCACGCCTCCTCGTCCGCTATGAATATACCTGCCCTCAAACCGGTACATTTACGGACCTCTAACCCGTTTTCTAATAATATCTCCACGGCTTCAATCTCCCCATAACCGAGGCGGCAAATATGTGGCGGGTCATCAAGAAGGATTGCTAACTTCCCTGGACCGTTGTTTCTCACAAAATTTACGAGCGCTTTGGCTGCATCCAACCACAAACCCGGGGCTACATAAATCACTCGATCTCTGGCATGACCAATCCTTTCGCAGATCGCCTCATTGGTCAGCATACATAACGTATTCATAGACTACTCCTTTAACTCTTCCTCGGTTAACGCAATTTTCAATACATCTTGAACCGTTTTTATAGGGGTGAGCTTTACTGCTTCAAGTACATAGGAGGGCAGGTGGCGGGCCTCGTCCAGATTCTCCACCGGCAACAGGACCTCTTTGACCCCGGCGTCAAAGGCGGCTCTTACCTTCTGTTGAATCCCACCCACCGGCAAGATCTTGCCCATGATGGTAATCTCACCGGTCATGGCTAAATCATTACGCACCGGAACGCCTTTCAGGGCTGATACTATACCTGTAACCATAGCAACACCCGCTGAGGGTCCTTCTTTGGGTATCCCCATATATGTAGCCAGGACAGCCACGTCATAATTTTGTCTCCATTCTAAGGAAATGCCTAATTTATCATGACTGGCTTTGATATATTGCGCTGCTGCTTCAATACTCTCACGCATTACTTTTTGTATGGAACCCAGCGGCACTATTCGCCCATGCCCGCGGGTGGCCTGCATCTCAAAGCGCATTATGCAGCCGTGGTCTCCGGAAACAGCCAGGCCTACGACCTCACCGACACTTGGTTCGAAAGGCAAAGACACGTTCTGGACCCTGTCCGCGTCAGGCAGATGAGGAACGCTTTGCTTTCCGGAAGGCAGGATCTTCACGCCAAGTTTTATACGCTCATATTCCCCCTGCGCGATCAGGTGCAGTTGCTCGCGCACCCGCTGGCGCAATTCGCAGGATAAAAGCAGGATTTCATCCAATTCCTCGTCAGTAACCTGCCCGTCCGGGTAGATAAGTTTGAGCAGGCCTGAGCTTAACTTCATGACTGCTCTCTGATCGCGGCCGGACACCCCCTGGGCGGTATTCCCCAGGTCAAGGACCTCGAAGCGGTGACGGACACTGCTGAGCAAATCTATACGCCGCAATTCATGCATAATTTCACAGAAATAATCGGTGATAAAGCCGTAATCCTTAGCATAACTGTCCGGACCCAGTTTGGGTATTTCCCACCCGGGCAGGTAGCCGTGAATCCGGTCGAGGAAAGCAATTACCTGCATAAAATCAGGCAGCGGCTCAAAGAGATGATAATATTTTTCGTGGGGCAGCCGTCCCTGCACGTCAATATTCCCCACAAAGACCAGGCTGGCAAAAGCCAGGATCTCTTTCTTGCCCCGGCTGAACTTGGCGTCCTGCATATAGCCCTGCATAATGCTGACCAGCGCTTTCGGATCCTGGAAATCGGTATTGGCGATCTCGTCAAAAACCACCGCGTCCCTGGCGCCCACTTCACCGATTTTGCCGTTATTAAGATTGATAAAAAGCTGCGCGGGGGTGGCCTTACCTCCCGAAAGCACATGCGCATAGTATGAAATGTTGCGATAAAGATAGGTTTTCCCCGTTTCCCTGGGGGCCAATTCGATGAAATTCACATTGTTCTCCACCAGGGGAATGCAGCGGGATAAATACAAGAGCTTCTGCCGCCGGCTCATTTTTGACGGAGAGAGGCCGCAGGAATTGATCAGGATATCAATCCATTGATCAGTAGAAAAATTCCGCCGTTTGGCTATATACTCATCCAGGTTGATAATACTGACCTGAAAAGGAGTAAAGCCGGTCACCTTGAACGGCCTTATTTTTTTATTGTGAACCTCGGTTTCGTCATAAGTAAGGTCAATCGTGCCCCACATGCCCCCCGACAGCAGCATGGGGTATTGATTGACGATCGACTCCGGGATGTTGACGTAGTTCTCGTTGATGGCCGATATGCCGGCCCAGTATTTGTCTTCGGTTTCCACCAGCCGGGCTTCCAGGCTGGCTATCACCGAATGGCTGCGGTTTTCTCTGATATGGTGGCGTATTTTCTCAGCCTCGGCCCCGTGCACAAAGTTCTCCTTGAGCCGGCGGACCACCATGTCCAGATCAGCATAAAAAGTCTCTTCCTGACAGTAATTATCAATCAGGTATTCAACCACATAGCGGGGAAATTCATCCACGCCGGTATTGATGGTGTGCGCCTTGTTGACTACTTTGCCGCGGAATATTTCTTTGAGCTCGATGTTCATGCGCCTCCCTTTTTACGGGCGAGTTTGGCCTGTTTCTGCTCCGCTAAGCTCGCTGACAAAGACCGGACGCAGACCAGGTAGTCCTCTTCCACATTAACAGCAGCCTCTTCAGAGAAATTGTCCAGGTTCAGCCCGCCCTGCTCATAAAGGTACTTGCCCCGGGCATACATGCCGGAGCGCTTGCAGGCCCTGATCCATTCAGCCAGGGTGGCGTCAGAGGCTCTCTCCTTCTCCGGTACCGGCAGCCCGTTTTCCAGGTAAGACACATAACGTTTGATGCGGCGGCTAACGCCGGAGCTACGGGCTTCCTCCTTGGCTTTTCTCTCCTCGTCAGTGCCCGGCAAGCGGTAAGCGCCTTCCAGGGTTTTATAGAAATAATCCGGCAGCCAATCAATTAACTGCCGCCTGGGTTTCTCCTTAACGGCATAGATGTAGTGCTCAAAGAGGTCCGAATAGTGAACGCCCTCCCGGTGCGGGTTATCTTTAAGCCATTTCTTCATAAACTGTGCGAGTTTTTGCGCCGCCGCATCTTCCCGGGCGATCTCCGGCTCATCTTCCAGCGCCGGGTCGCTTTCTTTTAAGTACCAGTGGCTGCTTTTATGGGCGCCGGATAAATCCGGATCTTCATATTCAGACAGGTTCTTCCGGACCGGCTTTTTTACCTCATCGGCCACCTGTTTTAACAATTCATCAAAATTGTGGGCTTCCATCTGCCCTCTACGGACCATACGGCTGACCACTTCGTCGTAAATGCGGTCCTTGCCGCAACCTGGGTGGGCAGAGAGGTAATCGCGGATGATGGAGTGAACTTTTTGGGCAAAGGTGGTCCGATCCTCGTCCTCGCCTATAATAATTAATTGATTCATTTCACCCGGCTTGGGTTTGCGGAAATTGATCACCAGGTCGCGCTTGTTAACCTTGTCGGCGGTTAGCTGGTTATATGACTTCTGCCCGGTATCAATGAATAACGCCCTGTCTGATGCATCGGGGATAAAGCCGGCTTCAGCCATAATATCCTGTACCATTTCCCATGTCCCTTCTGAGGTATCATGATAGCAAAGAGAAAGCCAGCGACCGGGTTTTAAAACCCGGTAACATTCTGCCATAGCCTGTGACATCATTTCTTTCCAATCATCAACTGTCTTTCCTCTGATTTCGTTGACAATAATTTCCTCATCGTGCCAGTGGGTATCAAAACCAAGCCAGGCTTCCCAAACAAAGTTGAGTTCACCGTATTGTACTTTTTCTGCATAGGGGGGATCGGTAAAGATATAATCTACGGTTTCACTAGCTATCATACTGCAGTTACATGCATTTTGTGTTGAAATCATCATCTTATAAACCTTAGTATTTTCATTTTGCTTTTGTTGATCTTTTAGTACTTTCTTAATTTTATTTTGATAATTATGCCAGACGTCAACTTCTTGCATTATTTGCGGAAGATAATATGTTCCCTCTAAAATATTTGTTGGAAATGATACATCTGGCCTAAACCTATTCATTCTACTCATACCTAACAATATCGCGGAAAAAGAATATAACAACGGCCAATTACTATTATTGAGATCTGAAATCCCATCTCTTATCGCAGCTAGCGCCCACAAATTACGCCGTGTAAAAAGCTCATCCACCGTACGGAAATTCCGCCCAGGCCGCCATTCTGCACCCCAGCATTCCTGCTCCTCCGGGGCGTGCATCATACGGTCTGTGGGATACCAGTGCGGTATGGTTTTACCCTCAATCTCCCTGATTTTAGCCAGATCATACCGTTCAAAGTAATCTCTTTTTACCGGATCAGAATCGTTGTACCGCCTTTCATCCCGCTTCGGCTTACACCCGTTTTCACACTGATAACTGACCAGCACGGGCATGGCGCCGAACCTCTCCCCCGTTGTCTTGATCTCCTCTACCCGGTCCTTCTCATAGCAATGAGGACAGGCCTTTATTTTCTTAGGCTTGCCTGCCTGCGTCAGCCCTTCCAACTCAATACAGTCAAAAAGCGGTATCTTTTGCAGGCAGCGCGGGCATTGAAACACCTGCGAATAGACGGTGTAGCCGGTGGTCGCCTTTCCTCCGCAGCGGTCGCACCTGGTCTCGTAAAGCCAGTCGATTTCCGGTTTCACCTTGGCCTTCAATTTTTCAAAAGCCTCTTGCAATTCATCTGCATCCACCGGGGTGCAGTAGTTTTTGGTAATGAAGGTAGCCGCCGGGCTGCGGTCGATGGCAATGGTTTTCCGCCCTTCCATCAGCGCGGCCAGGGCCGTTCCGCCCGACCCGCAAAAGGGGTCCAGCACTAGGTCGCCCGGCTTTGTATAGTGCCTTATGTACTGGCGGATAGCGTCATGGGGCTTTTTTGACCAGTAGGTGTGCATGTTATAGATAGCTGTGGCTTTGGTCGTGTCGATCGGCCGGTCAAACGCCGGGATGTCATAGTCATCGGATTCCGGATCGTAAGGGTTTTCTTTTAAATGCTGTTCCACAAAAGCTTTTAAATTAGGGTTGGGCTGATCTCCCGAGTAATAGCCCTCCGGCAGGACAACAACTTCTTTCTTGAAAAAGCTCTGCTGCTTTGCGCTATACGAGACCTTCTTCGGCATAGTTTCACCTTATTTTCTTGGGAGCAAGTCCCAGTATGTTACCTAAATGAGTCGGCACGCCGCGGCGGATCACCTGCTCTGAATTGAGCTTAACCAGGAAGACACGGTTCAGGCTCTGCCGGACCGTGCGCAGGCCGTCTTTGTATTTTAATTCTATAGTGAGCAGCCTTTTCATTACCCCGTCTATTCTCTCTTGCTTAGCAGCCTCATCGGCGCCCGGCTTGAAACGGTAGATTATTTCACTGCCGGCAGTCCCCACATATAACACCTGGTGAGCTAGTTCCACCTGATCAGCCGTACTTTTACCGGTATAATACGCGTCCACATCCACCCGCAGCTCAGCGCCGAAAAGAGCCGGCGCCTTGTATTCCAGCCGCACTCTTACCTCAAGCTCTTCCCCTTCCAAGACTTCGGCCGGTCCGGTAATGGGTCCGGCCATGAGCAGGCTGTCCGGGCCGGCTTTCACCCGCATAACCACCATCGGTATGATCATTTCCTGGAGAGAGACGCCCCCGTGCGAGTAGGCATCCGGATTGTATGGAGAACCCTGCCGTTTGAATGAATAACCAGGGCGCGGGAAGACAATACTGCGGTATTCCTTCTCTATTAACTGGCCCCGGGCTTTTACAAAACGGGTTGACCTGGAGGGTACCCGCAATTCCTGCGGGGAAAAAGCAATCATATTCGCCTTGAGTTCTTTTTTTAAGTTCACCCGCTCGAAAGTAACCTTGAGCATGGTATTCTGGTAGCTGCAGTCGATCTGTTCGTTTAGATCGCCGTCGTCAAACCAGACAGGTTTCCTGCCCAGCCGGACAAAGCCGTGATCGGCAGTAATAAAAACCTTGGTACCAGGCTCCAGGGTGCGCATTATGGCCATAACTTCATGGTCTAAAATATTCTTAATGAGCTGCTGGTAAATAAATGCCAGCGGGCGGGCCGGAACCTCCCGGCCATCACCCAGGGTCTTTACGTGAATCCCGTGCAGTTCCTTATCGCAAAGCTCAAATATGTATACGTCCAGGTTGCCGCAGCGGTAATGCACTGTCTCTCCGGTCCCGTGACCCTCCGGGACCACTGCTGCAACATCCCTACGTATCCCCATTTCCCGTTCCAGGCCTTCTTTGAGCAGTTTATCCTCGCCGCTATCAGGATCAAACTGGTCGGGAAAGGTTCCCGCGCTGATCGCTTTGCGGGTGAGCTGAGTCTCGGTCGGCAGGATGGAGACAGCGGGGTAATCATGCAGCAGTTCAAGCTTCTCCGCCAGTGCCGGATAAAGCAATTCCTCCCAGATATCATAACGCATGCCGTCAAATATAAATATTACCGCTTTTTCGTTCTGGGGATCCCAGTTTGGTTTGAGGCGCCTGCTGATGAACTGGCTGGTCAAAACAACCTCGTCTTTTCCGGCCGCCCAGCGCGGGTACTGCAGCGCGACCAGGTCCTGAAAGCTCCTGTTGACTGCGTTCAGTTGGTGATACACCTCATCGCTGATTGCCCTGACCCTTTTTTGCGCCCGGGAGAAGGCTTGAAGAAATAACTCAGGCAATTCTGTTTCGCGTTTGGGCAAGATGACGCCTGTATCCAGCAGCCGCTCCAGTGATGACAGGTAATACTCCAGCCGGTTTAATTTCTGCTGGTTCCACTGCTGCCAGTAATATATAAAGCCAAGCTGATCAGGTTTTTTGACACTGATATTTTTAAGCATGCTGAGTAGCTGCCGGCGTAAATGATGAATTTCCACAGCCAGTTTATAGGCCTCGCTTAACCTGGCCCAGGATTCTGACTGCCAATAATCAGCGAAACATTCGCTTTTTTCGGCGCCGTACAACTGTTCCTTAAGTTTTTTTATAGCGTCCGGGGACGGTTTTTCACCAAGACAGTCGTCTAAAGCCATCAGCAAGGCCAGGGAACGAAATAGATTGGAATACTTCTCCTTCTCGATAATTGAGATAAAGCCGGCGGGGGTATCAATGCGCAATTCTTTAACCAGCAGCAGGTCGAGATCTTCCTGATCCAGGCTGCCCTCCGCCTCCTGCGCATCTCTTTTTGCCTGGTGAGGATCAAGTTTGATCAACCGGGGGGTGGTTTCAGTCAGGACTTTTTCCTCCACCTGCTTAAAACAGGACAGACCGGGATCAATATTGGCCAGAAGTAAGTTCCATTTATCGGTGTGCTGGGCCAGTATCGCCGACAGGTAGAATCCCGTTACCACCATCTCCGCGTCCTGTTCGGCAAACCAGCAAAATGGGGCGGGCGCCTGCAGCAACTGCTGCTTGATGGGCTTTAACACTTCGCCGGTCAGCCGGTCTAAATCCTTCATGGTCTGGTGGCCTAACAGGCCTATGCGCCAGTAATCTTCACTGCGGAGCTTTTTGAAAGCCAGTTCGGGCAACCCCAAGGCGGCAAAGGCGATAACGGTCTTAAAGTCAAAATCTGTAAAACCCTGCGTTTTCGCTCTTCTTAAATTTTTATGAGCCCGGACTACCCCGTCCAGGTGGGTAACGATCAGCCTGGCGTAGCCCTGGTCATTGCATAAAGCCGGCCACTCCGGATCGCCGGTTATGTCCCTGAGAAACTGGCGGACATCCAGATTTATTCGGGCGTCGTCGGGCGCCGTGGCTAAAAAATCCGGGTAGAACAACGGTGGAGCGGTACTGTCGCTAATATTACGGAGCCTGTTCAGAGGAGTCCGGTCAACCACCATTATCCGCTGGGCCCCGCTCTCAACCACTGTCTCGTAACACATGCGGAAGGCCAGGTTTGTGGCCCCGGTCACCACCACATAAGCCGCCTCGCTGCCAAACTGGTCAATAAGCCTGTCAGCTTTGCCGAGAAGGCCATAGTGGTCCCTGACCAGAACATGATCGTAGCCCCTGACCATTTCAAGTTTATCTTTAATCCAATCATTCAATAATGTCATACTCTACCCCTACTCCAGCTTTAAGACAGGTATGGTATCCTCATCGGGCTCCATGCCCGCAAACTGCTTGGCCAGGAAATCTTTGAATTCCCGCGCTATATCCTCTAGCTGATCTTCTTCCACTACTGTTACGGAAGGTTTAAAATCAGCTTTTTTTACTACTTTGACCACAATCTCTTTTAAGAAACGGTTGATTGTATCGACAATCGCGGGATCAGCGGCAACCTCCCGCAGCAAAAGTATCCTCACTTCTTCTACTGTAGAACAAGCCAGTAAAGCGGCGATAATGGGTTCGTTTTCGCCCTGTTGCAGCCTTTCTTTTATTGCCTGGTTCAAAAATACTTCCAGCTTGCCATGGACAGTTTTCTCCCAGATCTCACCGGCCTGGCTCAGGGCTGAATCAGCTTTTTCGATAATGCTCCCAAAACTGCTGAAACTGAGGCCGCATTCGTGCAGCGGGCCTTCCTTGAGCTGTTTTTCCAGCGAAACGATAGAGTCATTGGCACACTGGAAGACCCCGCCCGCCAAATTTTCCAGCTGCCGGCGCAGCGCAGAACTGAACTCCGGCTGCAAAGCAGCGATTTCTTCCAAGGCAACAATAACCTGAAAATCAGGCCCGGTAATTAACCGTTCAATTGACTGGTGAGCATGGTTACAGCTCCGGGTTGCTTTTTCATGCATGGCGGTATATACCAGCCGGTATTCATGGATCAGTCCGCCAATAGTCCCCTCCTCGCCCGGCAGGGGCGGTTGATGACCGATCAGCTCGTTTCTTAATTTAATCTCTTCATCGATATACTTATCAAATTCAGCCATTTTTTCCGCCAGCAATTTCTGCTGCCGCTTTACCACCTGCAGGTCTTTAAGATCCGGCAGGTTATGTTGCGCATAAGCGCGCCCCACACGCAGCTCGGTTTCGTATTTTAGCAACTGACAGACGCTCTGGTAACATGCCAGCCGGTTGGCCAGGTCTTTTATTTCATCCTCGTCAGAGCGCATTGTATCAAAAGCCTGGTAGCCAAAAATATCTTTTAACGCGCTCATCAGCAGGTCGATATCGTTGCTCACTTCGATGTCTGTTGAAAACAGCCTGCTGACCTGTTCCATCTCTTCACTGTGCGGGTTGGGATAATCCAGGCATTCAAATAATGCCGCTGCTTTTTCGGAAGAGCGCTTAGCTTCCTCCCGCACCGCCTTAAACAGGTTCCTCATTTTCAGGCGTTGCTGTGAAATCTGCTCATCAGTGAGCCCCGCTGGAATGCTTTTCTTCATTATTTTTTCAAGATAAGGGCGCAATACCTCCCAGTTTTCCGGTCTGGCCACTTTCTGCAGCTTTTCCATTTTATCCAGCACTTTAGCTGAGAAATCTATATCGGCTATATTTGAATAATCAATTGCCTGGCAGGAAAGCCCCGCCTGCGGCCCTACACTCACCTGCGCCCGGCCCTGCTGGACCAGGCACAGCAAATATATCTGCACCATCCTTTTGGTTAATCCGTAATCTTTCGGCCCGCCGATACCCATAAAATTCTTATATAAGGTGTCCAGCTTCATTTCCCGGCCCTCAGCCAGGCGCTCGTCTATAAACTGCCAGATATCCTGAACATAAGTATTACCTTCCGTATCCAATACTTTTTCAGGCCCTGTTTTCATTATTTTAAGGCCGTATCCGAAATTCTGCGCGGCGCTGATGTTTTGATTGGGTTTGGCCCCTTTAGGGATAGAACCGGTCTTGACAATACCGTTAATCAGTTTTACTCCTTCTTCTTTGCGGAATTCAAAAGGCGGGTCAAACTTAATGTCCGCCGACACATAAACACTGCTGAGCACCCGGTCTACCAGGGGAGAGAGGACAGCCTTTAACTCCCCGGCCATGTTAAAATCCAGGCGAGTGTTATTAAGAGCGTCTATGCGGCCCCGGCCGTAGCTGGAACGCACCAGGCGGCAGATTTTGCCCATCTCGGTTTTCAGCCTGCCGGCCACCCAGTTGATGACGGTAACCGCTTCATCGGTATCTTTTTCTTCCCAGTTGGAGACCAGCCTGCGGTACGCGGCAAAGTCCAGCAGCAAAGACTTTTCCTCGTGGTTCAAATCATCCGGCGTCCAGAATAAGATCCGCTGGTCTTTTACCCGCTGCATAAGCGTATCCAGGGTCTTTTCCTGAACCGGCCGCCGGGCAATTTTGACGGCAAAATCCAGGTCGTCCTGGTCAGAAGATATGCCTGTCAAGGGAGTCCCCCCGGCCACGATCCGGTTTATATCCACCATGTCTACACGCCCGTTTAGGTGGCGGCCTTGCCATAAGATATCTATGACGACCCCGTTTGCTGCTCCTGCGAATCCAGCCAGGAAAGACTTGTTTCCTTCTGCTAAGTCCATATTCATCTGGCGGGTGTGCACCGGCCACTCTTCCAGTGTCAATAAGGCTTCCCATGATTCTTTCTGTATTGCCTCATTGCTCTCCGCTTCCTCACGGGCTTTAAGAAATTCACGCTGGGGATCAATACCAACTATTACCGGTTCAAAACGGTAAAGGAGATTTTTTTCATCATCAAAGGTCTGCACTATCTGCCGCAGCTCATTTTTCAGCGCCTCAGCGAGTGTCTCATAATGCTGCAAATTTTCTTCGGGAGTAGCGTCCGGCTGTCTTTCGATCATCACCGAGTTGGCAATCTTCTCCACGCTGAGCCCGTTGATATCCCTGTGCGCTATGTAGTAAAGGAACAAGGTCTGCACAATCCTGATCCCTTTTTGCCTGTGCACCTTAAGCAGGCCCTTGATCAGGCTGTTTACCTGGTTGCGGCAGGACTCATATGCCCGGTATTCGCTCTCCCTCTTGGTCTTAATGGCTACCAGCCCGGCGTGCACCCCGCTGGGATCTTCCTCATATTCCATCGCCTCGTCAAAATATTCCCAAAGCCTGATCAACTCGTTGCCCTTGATTTTGATCTGGCGCTTCAATGTCTGGTGCATAAAATGTATGGCCGACCTGGCCGTAGTCAGCTCGTGGGTAATATCCCTCAGCACTTCTACCGCCGGCATATAGAAGGGGAAGAAATGCGCAAATTCCTTTTCGCCGATGCTGTTGGGCCAGGTAAAGCCTCTTTTGTAATATAGATAATAATTTTTAATCGCCTCGGGGGTTTTTATTACCCTTACCCGCGACAGGACGATATCGTAGTAATCCTTTGGATTCTGCAGGAGGGGATATAACTTTAAGCGCTCGTCGGCAATGATATTTTTTACTCCCTGCCCCGGCTTGCTCTCGATAGCCTGCTGCGCGGCGCAAACTGTCCAGACCGGCAGATTGTGGACTTTGGCCAGCCGGTTTGATAGAACCACCAGGGTTTTTTCATCATCAACCCGCTGCAGCTCATCCCGGTCTTTCATGAACAGGGAGATCTCATCCAGGAAGATGAGCGCCCCGGTATATCCTTCCGCCATAATGGTTTCGACTACGTGCTTTAGTACGTCTTCGGTTTCGGCGGGAATTTGGGGCTGCACCTTGAGATAGTCGGTGTAAAATCTCCACAGTTTATTCCCGCAGCTCATCTTATAATCGGGCGACTTGTTGTCCTGAATGTCGCGAATAAAATTATCCGCCTCTTCAAACTCGTCTTCCGAGAAATATTTCGGGTCTTTGAGAAATTTTTTCAGGTCTTTGCGATAACGGTCGAGATCCTCTGTCAAAAAGCGGTCAGCCAACAATTCCACCGGGTATAATGAAAGGTTCTTACCCAATTCCAGCTCTAATTGCTCCTTAACCGCTTCCAGTATGTACTCTGTGAGCCTTTTGCCCTTGTCGGCCCGCCCAACGGTACCTCCACCGGCGCCAACCAGCGTACGGGCAACTACAAATATGCCCCGGTTCCCATTGGTACTTTTGGCTTGAAGTCCATCTTCCCAAAATTGGTAAATAGACTCACGTTTTCCGCGTCCGGCTTTTTGCTCTTTTGTTTTAATAATGTCCCACGCTTTCTGGTTGCCTATAACCAATGAAGCAAGGAAGCAAAGCAGGTGAGATTTACCGGAGCCAAATTCAGCTTGTATCCAGTAACCCTGCCCGATGGGATTGTCTTTCTTTTCCCGTTTATAAGGCGCCGCAACATTGCGCAGTATATCATTCAAAAACGGACGCACTGGGTCGATCTGAAATTCCTCGATGGTCTGCAGCTCCGGTTTCCTGGCTTTCCTGGCTGCAGGCGAATTGCTATCGGCCCAGATGTGCTGCTCCAATGAATATACTGAGATTATTTTGTCGGGAACCTCACATATTTCCCCGAGCGGCTTGCGGCTGGAAAATAAATCGTCGCTATTTGGCATCTTGATCTGTCACCTCCCATAAGTGGTTATCCGCTAATAAATTACTTGGCAATTTGTATTCACCGGGGCTGGAACCCAGATACATTAGTATTTCACCCCGGTCCCTTTTACCGGGAAGCAGGAGGATCACTCTCTTATTATCGGTTGCCATAGTCCGCAGGAGGTTTAACTCCGCGTTGTAAATAAAGATCAGTTCCAAACCCGTAAGAACAATCAAATCCTTTTTATTCAACTCGCTCCTTAAGAAAGCGGCGAAAGCCTGCGCCACACGGGCCATAGTGGGTTCGGGCCGGCGGGGCTCATTTTCCGCCAGGGTTTTAAACTCGGCGTCCGGGATGGAATTTAAGATGCCCCGGTTTACTGATACAGCGCCGGGGAAAAACTCCCCATTGGGCATTTTAACCTGACATAGTTTAGCGGCAAATCTGTCCAAAGCGGCATAACCGCCCAGGATTCCATACAAATGCCTTCCAACGGAAACTGAAAGTTTAGACTGCAGGGTTTCTATTATGTCCGCCTCTTTTATAACGGGGTCCCCCCCTCAAGTCTTTCTACCACTTGGTCCAGATCTAAAGAGATAGTTACCTGACTTAGATTATCAATTTCAGAAATTTTGGGAATAAGGTTCATATTGCGAAGGGCATAGAGAGATTCCTTCACCTGGTTTTGCCGCCATAATAAACATTTAAAAGCTGTACATTCTTCCACTTCGTTCAGGTAATACATGCCGGCGGGAAACTCGCTGTGCAGGATAAAGGCCAGGGAAGGCAATAAAATATCCCGGTATGCGAAATGGATTTTGGTCCTGTCCGCTCTGGCTACTCCTGCTGCCACAAGGGTTTCAACAATAGCTTGTGCGCAATCAACATGGCTTTTTGTTTCGGGATATTTAACTTGCAAATAAGAACGAATATTACTTCTTGTAACAAACCCGCTGCTTCGTAACTCAGGGATAAGCAAGTTTTCAATTATTTCCCGCATCAAAGGTTCTGCTTTATAAAACAGGTAAAAACACACATCCCGCAGCTCTTGTCTGCCGGCATATTTTCTTGAAAATGAGAAAATAGGCGTTTCAACCCGCCCGGACGGGAACAACCTCCGGGTTATATAACTTGTATATCTCATTCTGCTCTTCTCACTGTTGTAATGCAAATTGTTAATAAGGAAGGCACGGATATCTGCGGTTGTTTTTGAATATGGGATACGAGGCAGGATTTCAATAGCTTCGCGCAATAAAGACTTGCTAAACATGTGAGCCGCGCTTTGAACAGATTTCTCGGCAAAAAGGGCGCCTTCTTCGGCGAACAAAGACCCTGAGTGTTCTAAAGTTGGCGTTATTACAGGTTTTGTTGCCTGTTCCGTATCTTCAGCCGGTTGAAACTCCTTTGCCGCGTCCTGAACCGGCGGGAGAACAGTTTTTTGACCGGCTGAATAATTTTCCCCCACCCAGGCTACTAATTTCAGGCAAACGGCGGTATATTCATTAATCCCCTTTGTTTTACATAAATCACTGGTATCTGCCGCCAATACGGAGGAAAGATTGCCAAAGCTGCTGATCAATTCCGCGGCCAGGGGTTTAACATCCATACGGGGAATCGCATAGGTCAGCACTAGCTCAAGTAATTCTGTTTCATTCAGGCCCGACGGGTTCTCAGTGAATTTATTACGCAGCCTTTGCCTATGTCCACTTTTACTGTCGCTCATTATCTTTTCTCCATGCATAGGTAAATTCTAGTATATTTCGATTTTTTATACTGATTTTCCTACTATATTTTTGCCTTATTTCTAAATAAATAAAGAAATTTCCTTTAGAGTTTCTCCATCGGGAATTAAATCTACTTCAAATTAATTTCTTGTTATTTACAAAACATGCTTGACATAAGTAAGCGATACGCTTATATTATAACTGACTGGTTAAATTTGCCGGTCTTTTATTTTTTTCGGGCGGGCTCTTTCTTACCGGTCAGGGCCCGCCACGTTTCAAAGCTGCCGCCGCAAACAAAAAAGCGCCCAAAATGATTCGCTGACCGCCCAATTCACCGCAGATCCAATAGCGTTGATGGGCGCCA